>LSQX01011560.1_pt1 | contig 35280 bp, 34 predicted proteins | sample 654561 | NCBI WGS metagenome assembly LSQX01 (sample SAMN04489861, study PRJNA283612) | anaerobic digester metagenome | isolation source: 4 biogas reactors fed with cattle manure at either 37C or 55C with and... | place: Denmark: Kongens Lyngby | collected 2014 | reverse complement strand
CTGTCAGGGTGATGGTGTGATTAAAATCGAGATGCACTTTTTGCCAGATGTTTATGTAACCTGCGAGATTTGTGGCGGTAGGCGGTACAATCGAGAGGCTCTTGAGATTAAGTACAAAGACGCTACGATTAGTGACATACTAGATATGACTGTTGATACAGCCGTTGATTTTTTTGAAAATGTTCCTGCGGTGCATCGTAAATTGCAGACTTTGGTTGAGGTTGGTTTGGGTTATATTCGCTTGGGCCAGCCAGCTACAACGTTTAGTGGCGGTGAGGCTCAGCGTATTAAGCTAGCTACCGAACTAAGTCGTAGAAACACCGGTAAGACATTGTACATTCTGGATGAGCCAACTACAGGTCTGCATAGTGACGACGTTAAGCGTTTGGTTGGTATTTTGCAGAGGCTAGTTGAGGGTGGAAACAGTATGATTATCATTGAACACAACCTAGATGTTATCAAAACAGCTGATTATGTGATCGATATGGGCCCAGAAGGGGGTGCGGCTGGTGGTGTTGTAGTGGCAACTGGCACGCCGGAAGATATTGTTAAGGTCAAAGAATCTGCTACTGGCACCTACTTAAAACCTTTGCTTAAAAATAAGTAGCTTTACTTTTTCTTATTAAGGCGCTTAGTTTTAGATAGCAGTATGACTAATTGATGACGGGTTCCGTCGATGATAACTTTGCGTTTTTCTTTGGTTGAAAGAGCGTGAGCCAGGATTGGAGCCACTGATATCAGCACGATAATAATGGCAATAATTTCAATATTTAAGCCCATCTCTCTTAGTTTTTGCCCCACAAAGTAACCAAGATAGGTGAAACCTGCGGTCCATAAAAGACCACCCAAGATATTAAAGAAGAAGAATGTTTTATAATGCATTTTACTGACTCCGGCAATGATAGGAGTGAAGGTGCGCACAACTGGAACAAATCTAGCTAGGACAATTGCAAGGGGGCCATGTTTTTCAAAAAATGACTCTGCTTGAGTTAGGTATTTCTTCTTAAAAAATCTAGAGTTGGGCTTTTCGAATAACTTTCGACCTACTTTATGACCAAAGCTATAGCCGACATTGTCTCCCAGCACAGCTGCCACAAAAAGCATCATTACAAAAGCATGGATACCTATTGAAAATGTACCCTGCTGGACTAAAAAGCCAGACATGAATAAAAGACTATCTCCTGGTAGAAAAAATCCGATTAATAGTCCTGATTCAGCAAAAACCACAGCAGCAACAGCTAGCGGTCCAAGGTGGGTTATGAGTTCTATAAGGTGATGCATAAGGTTTAGTATAGCACGCCATAGGTCTGGTTAGTAGGTTTTTATACGAGTGATGATGCGGTGTAAGTGAGTCTCTAAGCTTAGATTATTAAGATTAGAATTGATTTATGCTACAATAATAATACAAATAAAACAATTTCCGGAAAAGTATCCGTTTTTAGAAAAGGAGAGATATGGGAAATAAAGTTGAATTAACTCTAGAAAAAAGAGATGTGCACGGCAAGAAGGTGTCGCGTCTAAGGGCAGATGGTATTATTCCAGCTGTTGTCTACGGTCCAGGTATGGAGCCTGTTGGTGTACAGGTTGCGCGCAACATTATGGAGAAGATTTACCGCCAGGCCGGTAATCACACTCCAGTTCATTTGTCGGTAGCGGGCAAGAAGCGCATCGCTATGATTAAGGACGTTGAATATGACGTCGTTAAGCACGTTATCAATCATGTTTCATTTCATGCGGTTAAGGCAGATGAGCCTGTTGTGGCAGAGGTGCCGATTTACGTTGATGATACAAGTGAGAGTGAGGCTGAAAAGGCTGGATTGGTTATTCTCCAAGCCCTTGAGAAAATCGAAGTTAAGGCGCTACCAATGGAGCTGCCAGACGTCATTACAGTTTCCGCTCTTAACCTAAAAGAGGCTGGCGATCGCTTAACTGTAGCCGATATTAAACTACCAGCAGAGGTGGAGATTGTAGATAACGACGATGGTCGTGAGGGTACAGACGATGACAATACCACTGTCATGGACCTGGTAATTGCTTCTGTATATGAGCCAAGTGCACTGCAGGCTGCTAACGAGGCAGCTGGTGGCGATGCAGAAGACGTTGATGCGGACTCTGTTGAATCTGAACAGGGCGCCGAGGAGCCTGCCACTGAAGCAGAGGCCGACACTGACGCTAAAGAATAGTCGCTTTATTATTGAGGCAAAACCACCTCTCAAGACTGAGGGGTGGTTTTCTGTTGATAGGGATTAATAGTTACTATATTGTCCAAGTAACTTATTTGTCTAAAAAGCCACCACTCTGATGCTTCCAAAGTTTGGCGTAGATACCATTCTTACGAAGTAGCTCTTTGTGGCTACCGTCTTCCGCGACCACTCCCTTATCTAGTACTATAATGCGATCAAGCTTGGCGATGGTAGATAAGCGGTGAGCGATAACGATTGAGGTGCGATTATGCATTAATTTCTCTAGAGCAACTTGAATTAACTTTTCGCTTTCAGAGTCAAGTGCCGAAGTGGCTTCATCAAGCACTAAAATAGGTGAATCTTTTAAAATAGCGCGAGCAATTGCAATACGCTGACGCTGACCGCCACTTAGTTTAACACCACGCTCGCCAACAATTGTGTCAAGACCTTCGGGTAGTTGAGCGATAAACTCCCAGGCATTGGCTTGTTTGGCAGCTGCGATAATTTCTTGGTCGGTGGCGTCTGGCTTGCCGTAGGCGATATTTTGTCTTAGGCTACGATGAAATAAGGATGACTCTTGCGGTACGTAGGCTACTGAACGGCGTAGGCTTTGTTGGGAGATGTCGCGTACGTCTATGTCGTCAATTTTTATAGCACCAGACGTCACGTCGCTAAATCGTAGGATGAGGTGCGACAGTGTGGTTTTACCAGAGCCAGACTGCCCGACAAGCCCAACCTTCTGTCCGGCCGGAATCTGTAAGGAGATATCTTTTAAAACATCATTAATACCATCGTCATAGCGGTAATAAATCGATTTAAGTGTAATGGTCGGTTTGAATTTATGAAGTGTTTTAGCAGATGGCTTGTCGTTTATTACATTCTTAGTGGTAAGCATCTCGCTCATTGGTGAGGCGTCAAGTAGGGCCTGCTCATATCCGTTAAGCAGCTCACCAATTGAGAATATTTGTGAACCGATTAATTGTAGGTAGGTAATGCCGAAAATGGCAGTGGCAATATCAATATCACCCTGGCCAACAAGATAGGCGCTCGTAGAAACAGTGGCTACTTGAACTGTGATAAGGATTGCGATTCGCAGAGTTCCCTCTGCTGCTAAAAATCCAATATCTTTTATGAAGGCTTGGCGGAATGTATCGTTACTTTTTGCAGCATCGGATATTTCCACCTGTTCGTTTCCGAAAGATTTTACGATGACATTGTTACTAAGCGAGTCGGCTATTTTGCCAAATAATTCAGAGCGATACTTCTTACGAGTTTCGCGCCAAGGCTCACGTTTTTTTAAGCTCCACTTTACTTCTGCAACGAGCATAATCAGTAAGGCTAGTAATAACCCAGCCAGTAAAAGAGATTTTGAACCTAGTATCGTTAAACCAGCTATAAGCGACAGGCAAAATCCAAGTGTGCGAATAATAAGCAAATCTTGAATAACTACATACCCTCTGAAGAAATCGATATATTTGCCTGTCATGGCGCCAATTTTTTGATTAACGAAAAAACGCGAATCCTTACCCATCAACTGCCTAAAGGCAGCAAGACGAATTTTTGCACCAACATTTGCCTCTTGGCGAGTTAAGGCTTGAAATCCGACAAAATTAAACAGCACGCCAGCCGCTCCAGTCACAGCAGCGACCTTGAGTGTGCTATAGACCTGTTCTGCCTGGCTGCTCGCTAGCTGGCCGATTGCCTGGCTGAAAAAGTATGGCACAGCTGTGTTGATGATTAATGAGGCTGCGGGTATGGCAATAAGCGATACTGTAAAAAGTACTTTATGTTGCTTGACGTACGCAAGGTAAAATCGCAGCGTAAATTTAGAGCTGTCTTTCAATTATAATCTCCTGGTCTTATTTGGTAGTTGTTATTCGCCATCGATCGGGCTCGTCCCGACGTTCACGAGTAGAGGAAGCGGCAGTGCTTCATAGTATGTTTAGTATAGCCGGACGGTGTGCAAAAAACAAGGTTTTTAGGAGGTGCCAGGATTGTATTGTCGCTAATATATTTAAAGCAGTGTGACTCTATTGTATTGGGTGTAATAGGTAGCAGAAGACAGTAAAAAATAGTATAATATATACGATATGCAAAAAATTTTACTCTACTATAAATTTACACCGCTAAAAGATCCAGAAGCTGTGAAGCTTTGGCAAAAAACTTTATGTGACAGCCTAAATCTAAAAGGGCGTATTCTGGTTAGTCAGCATGGACTGAACGGTACTGTCGGTGGTGATATGGAAGACTTGAAAAAGTATATTAAGGCTACCAAGCAGTATCCGGGTTTTAAGGGTACAGTGTTTAAGTGGAGTGATGGTTCGCGTGATGATTTTCCGCGCATGAGCGTGAAGCATCGCCGTGAACTGGTTGGCTTTAAAAACAGTGATGATGAGTTTGATGTTGACATGGATGGGGTGATCGATGGCGGCGAGTATCTAAAGCCGGCGCAGGTTCATGAGCTGGTTGAAAAATATGGCGATGACGTAGTGTTCTTTGATGGTCGCAATGCACATGAGGCTAAAATCGGCAGATTTAAGAATGCAGTTGTGCCGGATACTAGAACTTCTCGCGATTTTATTGCTGAACTTGAGAGCGATAAGTACGATGATATTAAAAACAAAAAAGTTATTAGCTATTGCACGGGTGGAATTCGCTGTGAAGTAATTTCTGCCATGATGAAAAAACGTGGCTTTAAAGAGGTCTATCAGATTGACGGTGGCATTGTAAAATACGGCGAAAAGTACGGAGATGATGGCTTATGGGAGGGTGCTTTACGAGTTTTTGATAAGCGTATGACTATGAATTTTTCCGATAAAGCCAAGACTATTGGTGAATGTACTCACTGCCAGGGCAAAACTAGCAATTTCGAAAACTGTGCCCATATGGAATGCAACGATCTAGTGTTGATTTGTGAAGATTGCAAGAAAAACCCCGATTTACTGTTTCACACCGCTGACTGCCAGGCTAGGCACGAGGCTAAGATTGGCGCAGCTGCCAGTGCTTAGCTTGCCAAATATGGTAAAAATATGTTATAATAAGAAGATAATATACAAGGAGGAATATGAAGGGTTATTATAAAAATATTGAAGACGCAACGTTGAACAATGACAATTTTCGTCAGGTGTTATACACCGGAAATCATATGCAGCTAGTGTTGATGAGCCTACCTCCAAAGGGTGAGATTGGCCAAGAGGTTCACGATGATAATGACCAATTTTTTCGTTTCGAATCAGGTCAGGGCAAGGTTGTAATAGATGAAAATCAGTATACAGTTGGGCCTGATGATGTTGTGATTGTGCCAGCAGGTGCTGATCATAACGTGATTAATACCTCAGAAGAGTCCGACCTTAAGCTTTACACAATCTACAGTCCACCTCATCATAAAGACGGTATTGTACGAGCTACGAGGCAAGAGGCTGATGAAAATGAAGAGGATTTTGACGGTGTCACCACAGAATAGCTGTCTGACAATAATAAGAAAGAGAGTCTGCTACTGAGCAGGCTCTTTTGATTCTAGTATTGTCTTAGTAAACTGCTTCAGTCCTTCTGTATCTATGGTGTTTTGATTAAAGTCTTGCTTGATTAGTTTTAAAATAAGTCTTTCTTTTTTACTGAGCTTATCTAGAGAGATTTCTCCGCCAGCAAAAAACTTATGATTGACATTTGGCCTAATCTCTTTTGGCAGGGCGTTGTTCAGTTCTTTTTGTTGAGTTGTCTTACTTAGACTTAGGCCGCATATGAATAAACTGAGCTCTTTTTCTAGTAATTGACTTTTATATTTATTACATAACTTGGTAATTACTGGCATTGCCATGCCGGCATAAATTGCGCTACCCAGTGCTATATGATGGGCTTTATCAATGTCGTCGGCCTTAACCTTATCAGCTGGTAGTGTTATGCAGTTACCCGGTATCTCTCGGGAGATTATTTTAGCGCATTTTTCTGTGCTACCATGTTTACTGGCGTATATTATTAGATATTTTGTACCGTGATTATTAGATGTAATCGGCATTTATCTAGTATATCACCAGATAACTATTCAACTAAAGAAAGGCCGTGCTTTTTTAAGTCGCTTAAGCCACCTAAGTCTGTGACGTTGGTGTAGCCTTGCTTTTCTAGCATGATTTTTGCTTGAGATGATCGATTGCCGCTTCGGCAATATAGAGCGATTGGGTCACTTTTCTTGCCCTGTGGTAATTTACCCCTTTCTATGTCTTGGATAGGTAATAAGATAGCCGATTCGGCGTGTGAGGTGGCGTATTCCTCTGGTGTGCGTACGTCAATAATCTGGGCGTAAGCTTGCTTGGCGGCAGCTTGCTGGGGTTTGAGAGCTCCTTGATTTGATTGGTTATTAACAAAAGTTGTTCCTAATAGACCTATTATTGCTACTGTAGCTATTATGGCGATTCTCACGTTTTACCCTCCTTGCCAGCGTAATCTTTATTTAGTAATTATAGCACGGTTGATTCTTTATTGTAAATCATTTACAATAAATATATGACTAGTCGACGTCAAACTAAATATTGTCAGGCGGTGCACGAAGCGCTTAGCTATTTGGATATTGCCACCAACAACGAAATTCTTCAATATGTTCGTAGGGATTATCCGGAAGTTAGTGCCACTACTATCCATCGTGTAACAGCTCGACTTTTAAGGTTGGGCGAGATAAGTTTAGCGCCACCTTCCAGTAATGGGGCTGTACGCTATGACGTTAGGGTTGGCGAGAACGCCTATTTTTCTTGCAGTAAATGCTCACGTATTCGTCGTCTTGACGGGCAGGTGCTGGCTTTATTGCTTGAAAAGCAGCTAGAAGGCTGCAGTGCTTCTGGTCAACTGACGGTCACAGGAATATGTAAATTATGCAAGGAGAAAAAATGAAAATAACTGTTTATACCACAAAGACTTGTCCATACTGCCATCAGCTAACAGCCTGGCTAAAGAGTAAAGAAGTAGACTTTACTGAGTACAGGGTTGATGAGAATCCATACGCTGCCCAGATGATGGTTAAGGAGAGCGGTCAGATGGGGGTACCTTTTTCAACTATCGAAAAAGAAGACGGTAAAAAAATTGGCGTTATGGGTTTTGATCGGGCTACTTTTGAAGAAGCCCTAGCTGATCGTATCTAGTTTTACACACTGCCTGAAGGCGGGTATACTGATACAAAGGAGATGTAGAATGAACTTGGTAACTGATCCTACTGGTGAAAAGGTAGTAGACTATTTAACAACAGTTTTAAAGGAAAAGCTTCAGTCTGGAAAGTCTGTCTTGTGGCTGGTGCCTGGCGGGTCGGCTATGTCATCTGCAAGCCATGTTTTAGACCAGCTTGAGGATGTTGACACCTCTAAACTGTGCATCACCTTAACAGATGAACGCTACGGTGCCCCTGGTCATGATGACGAGAATTGGTCTCAGTTGGGGCGACTTGGTTTTGTGCTTGATTCTATTGACGCCTATCGAGTATTGCGTGGTGAAGACTCTAAAACCACTGCAGATGATTTTAACAGTAAACTAGAAGAGTTCTTTGCTACCTATCAATACAAGATTGGACTGTTTGGTATTGGTGCGGATGGCCATACGGCTGGTGTTAAGCCGTATAGCGTAGCAGCTACTAGTAGCGACTTGGCAGTTTGTTTTAGTGGTGAAGATTTCGAGCGGGTCACTATGACTGCCGAGGCGATTCGTCGGCTGGATGAAGTAGTAGCGTACGCTAGAGGTAAAGATAAGCACACAACTTTACGCGAGATATTGCAAGAAGATAGAACCGTAGAAGAGCAGCCTGCTCAGGTTTTAAAAGAGGTTAATCAATCAACTCTTTTCTCAGACTTAAAATTATAAAAATTATTTAAATGGAGATAGTATGAAGGTAGTTATATCAGGACTTGGTAAGATGGGCATGCAGATTGCCCAGAAGTTAGCTGAGGGCGGTCATCAGGTAATCGCTCATAATCGAAGCGTAGAAAAAGTAGAAGAGGCTAAGAAGTTTGGAGCTATACCTGCGCAAACAATCGAAGAGGCAGTTGAAGCTTGTGGCAATGAGCCGGCTGTTGTGTGGATTATGGTTCCAGCTGGAGTGGTAGACATTGTTATTGATAACTGGCTGTCATTATTGCCAAAAGGTAGCATTTTGGTTGACGGTGGAAACAGCGACTTTAGGAATGATGCCATGCGTGTTGAAAGGGTTTTAGCTAAGGGCGTTGAATTGCTTGATGTTGGAACTAGTGGCGGTGTTCATGGATATAATCGAGGTTTCTGTATGATGGTTGGCGGTAGTGAGTCGGCCTATAAAAAGATTTCTTCAATACTAGACACACTGGCGGCGCCAAGTGGTACGCATAACTATTTTGGTAAAAATGGAGCCGGTCATTATGTAAAAATGGTCCATAATGCCATTGAGTATGGTATGATGCAGAGCTTGGCTGAAGGCTATAGGATGCTAAAAGAGGGACCTATTGAAGATATTGGCCTGGCTAAGGCTGGTCGAACATGGCAAAAATCAAGCGTAATTACTTCTTGGTTGAATGAGTTGACAGCCGAAGCCCTAGAGGAGTCCCCGGAGTTAGAGGGGATACCTGGAGTTGTGGTCGAGTCTGGTGAGGCGCGCTGGACACTAGAGACAGCTGAAGCTCTGGATATTTCTTTGCCAGCTATTCAGGCAGCGTTTGATGTTAGGCTGAATTCTCAGAATGGTGAAGTTGATTTCTCTACTAAGTTATTGGCAGCTATGCGTAATAAGTTTGGCGGGCATGATTTGGCGGGAAGGTAGGTTCGATTTATTATTACGGAGATAGCTACTTAGTTTCTTTTAAGACCGAAAGCCCAAGATTGACTACGCTCTTACAGGCCTCTTCTTGGGGTGTGCTATTTGGGTGGCCAATAAATTCACTCGTTGGATTTAGTGAGTGCCCTGCGTTTGGAATTATGATAGTGTTTTTGAGTGGTTGAGCTTGCTCCTGCATAGACCAAACCTGTCGCCATTCTTGTATAGACTGCGGGGCGGCTTGATTCCAGTCATTTTGGGCAGCGACAATCGCTGCACGACCAGACTCCACACTAAGCTTGAGGTGCTTTTTTAGGTCGTGGGCCTGGTTGGCTTCTTCGAAATAGGCTGACGGAATGTCTGCCCAGCTAATATCGAGCTTATTAAAATCTCCAAAATGGCCATCTTGAAATTCGGATATTTTCATTTGCGAATCGTCGTCCCTACGACGTCTTTTGGAGGTCGGCGAGCTTAATAGTTCGGATGGTTTATTAAGAGGTGGTGAAAATACCACTAAGCCAGTGTTTTGAGATCTTATTGGGTTTAGATTCAGTGTATTATGTGCGGCAATTGTCCCCATGCATTGAGATATGATTAAGATTTGAGATCTTTTTTCAACACTATGAATATAGTCGAGCATCTCTTCATGTTGTTCAGAGGCGGTTCGCACAACAGAATGGCCGTCAGTAGATTCTCGGCCACTAACGTTCTTGTAAGGTATCCCCAGGTCGTCAAGATGGTTTTGGATATAGCGAGCTGCAACCGAGCTTTTGTCCAAATCAACGCCACCTCCCGCTACAATTATTGCATGTATTGATTCACTCATTGTCTTACAATTGTATCATAAAAAGCAATAAAAGTCAATATAGGTTAGAATAGATCTATGAAGAAAGCGATTTTAGTTCACGGTAAACCATCAAGAGAAAACTACGAAGATCCAAGTTCGCATAGTGCTAGTAACGCTATGTGGTTTCCTTGGTTGCAAAAGCAATTAACCTTGAGGGATATATCAACACAAACCCCAGAGATGCTGAGGTCTTATCAGCCAGATTATCGTATCTGGAGGGAGACTTTTGAGCAGTTTATGATAGATAAAAGTACTATTTTACTGGGGCATAGCTGTGGCGCTGGTTTTTTAGTGCAGTGGTTAAGTGAGCACTCTGATGTAGAAGTCGGTGACGTTTACTTGGTTGGGCCGGCGTTTGGCGATCGCTACAACCCAGAGACACCTTATGAGGATCCGCTTTTGGGTGGATTTTTTGATTTTAAAATTGACTCAAGTCTGATAGATAGAGTTGACAGTCTAAATATTTTATACTCCGACAATGACTCTGTGCGCGTAGAGACGGCAGTTTCTATGCTGAAGGATGCTTTACCTGGCGCCAACTATCATTTATTTAAGGGCTACGGTCATTTTAGAGGTAAGCTTGACATGGATAGTGATACTTTTCCAGAATTGTTGGCTATGATCGATAGCCGATTAGAGTCCAGCTAGTGCTGTATAGTATTATAATAAGTAGTGAATCAGCAACTTGATGAGAAATTAGAAAAGTTGCCTCGTTCGCCTGGTGTTTATTTTCATAAGTCAAAGTCGGGTGAGGTAATTTATGTTGGTAAGGCTGCCGTACTTAAAAATCGCGTAAGGCAGTATTTTCAGGATAGCCGGCTACGTGACAATAAGACGATGGCTCTAGTGGCTGAAATTTATGATACAGATTGGATTGAAACCGAAAGTGAGGTAGACGCTCTTTTCCTAGAGAGTGAAATGGTTAAGCGGTATATGCCTCGCTACAATGTTTTATTGCGGGACGATAAAAGCCAGACCTATGTGCGAATCGACATGAAGAGCGATTGGCCGGTAGTGAGTTTTACTCGTAATCCGGTAGATGACGGGGCTGACTATTACGGGCCTTTTTATAGTGGATATGCACTAAGAAAAGCTCTACGCTATTTGCGGAAGGTTTATCCATATCTAACTAAGGAGAGGCGGCCGGGCCAGTCAAGGCTTGAAGAGGATTTAGGTCTATCTCCACGATTAAGCGACGGAGCAGAGCACTACAAGGCAAACTTACGTAAATTAATTAGCTACATAAAAGGTAATCGCAAGACTCTTACTAATGAGCTAGAGAAAGAAATGAAGTTTGCAGCTGGGCGACAAGATTTTGAAGTGGCAGCCATGCTGCGCAATAAACTACAAGCAATGCGGGAGCTGCAACGTCGAGTGATGTTTGGTGATAGGGAGTTTTTAGATATACCTAAGGACAGGGCTTTGGCGGATATATCTGATTTATTAATGCTAAAAAAAATACCCGCTAGAATCGAGGGTTATGATATCAGTCATATGAGCGGCAGTAATGTTGTAGCTAGCATGGTGGTGTTTAGTAACGGCGTTAGCGATAGATCTGAATATCGAAAGTTTAAAGTTGATGAAAAAAATGATGACGTTGACAATATGAGACAGGTAGTTTTCAGAAGACTTAGTCCACGTAACCTGAAAAGCTGGGGGGAGCCTGATATTATCCTGATCGATGGAGGCAAGAGTCAGCTAATGGCTGCGATTGATGCTAGAGACAAAAGAGGTGTTGAGTATATACCAATAATAAGCATAGCTAAGCGTGAAGAGGAGTTGTTGGTTTGTAAGTCTAAGTCTAGCGTGGGGGTGAATAGGATTAAGCAATTATCTGCTAAGCCTATGGATGGAGTTTACGTGGTGGATGAGGGGGATTTTTATGTGGTAAATCTACATGTAAATCAAAAAAATGCTTCAGCGCATTCACGTAACCTCCGAGCCTCAAGTGGAGTGACTGGGCGGTATGATGATGTTGTAAAATTATTACAGCGTATTCGTGATGAGGCGCATCGTTTTGCAGTTAGTTATCACACCGCCCTAAAGCGAAATCGTCAAACCAAAAGTTTATTGGATGATATACCTGGCGTTGGCCCAGCTACCAGAAGAAAGTTGCTTAAGAGGTTTGGTAGCGCTAGTGCCGTAATGCAGGCTAGTGAACTTGATCTAGCAGAGGTTATCGGTGCTAGTAAGGCTCGCAGTGTTAAGGTGTATATAGGTAAAGAGAGTGAACATGAAAAGTGATTTTTTCAAGAAAAATCGTCAACGTATCTATGACGAGCTAGGTGATGGATTATTAGTATTAAGTGCATACGACTATATGCAGCAGACTGTTGATGGTTCTTACCCCTATATTCAAGAGTCCTCTTTTTGGTGGGCGAGTGGGCTTGAGCTACCCGGCTGGCGTCTATTGATTGACGGCCCTAAAAGAGAGTCTTGGCTAGTAGCTCCAATTCTGAGCCGAGCTGAAAAGGTTTTTGATAGTTACTATTCCAGGGATGAGGCTACAAGTATCAGCGGTGTATTTAGATTTTTAGACGAGGAATCTCTTTTTGAGAGACTTAAGGGGCGCAGGGTGCTTACCTTAAAGCCGCATCCTAGTAATAGTAGTATATTTACAATTAACTCAGCCCCAGGTCGGCTCTGGGGGCAGTCTAAGGACTATGCCACTACGGTAGAGGATGCTAGACCTCTCTTGGCGAAGCTTCGTGCCATTAAACAACCAGAGGAGATCGAGTCGATTAAAAAGGCTATTAGTATAACTATTGATGGTTTTGAGATGGTATCAAGTAAACTGTCAACTTATCAGAATGAAATTGAAATTGCAGCTGACTTTACTCATCATTTTATGATGAACCAAGCTACACATGCCTATGAGCCAATAGTAGCCTCTGGCAAGAATGCTTGCACCTTGCACTATAGTCGAAATAACTCACCTCTAGAAGACGGCTTAGTTTTACTGGACATTGGAGCGAAATATAACGGTTATAGTGCAGATATTACACGCACTTATTCGATCGGAGATTTGTCATTGAGGCAGCGCAGTGTACACGAGGCGGTCAACCATGTTTTGCATGAGGTGGTTGGATATATTTCTTCAGGTGTGTCGATTGCTGATTATATAAGATTCTCCAACGACTGTATGGCTCGTGCTCTGGTGGAGCTAGGTCTAATAGGCTCTAAGAATGATAAAGCGGCTTTTAGGAGATACTTCCCGCATGCAATTAGTCACGGCTTGGGCGTGGATGTGCACGATAGCCTGGGCGGTGCGGATGAGTTTTTAGATAGTATGGTTTTAACTGTTGAGCCTGGCATCTATATCCCTGAGGAGGGTTTTGGGGTTCGCATTGAAGACGATATCTTGGTTACAAAAACAGGTTGCTTAAATCTTACGAGAGACCTGGCATCTGTGTTATAATAAGTTACGATGATGCAGAAGCAGTTTGCAATTTTTGTTGTACGGTGGATACTTAACTCTTTTGGATTATGGGTAGCAGTACGGCTGCTTGGATCTGGTGTTCCAAGCGAAACGGTTGACGGCAGCTACAGTCTTTTTTTGTTGGCTGGGTTAATTTTTTCAATATTAAATAGCCTACTAAGACCTTTGGTGGTTATCTTGTCGTTGCCAGCTATACTATTAACTCTTGGGCTGTTTGTTCTTGTAGTGAATGGTTTTATGGTTTGGTTAACACTACAAATGACACCTCAGCTTGAAATGACCTTCCTTAATTCAATTTTTGCTGGAATGTTATTGAGTTTGATAAACTATATAGTAAGTGCCGCGCTTGAATTGCAAGTGTTAAAAAAAGAGGAGCGATAATTTATGGATACATTACTACAGGTGGTGGTGGTTGGGTCAGCTATTTTGATGGTTCTAGCTATTTTACTACAGCAGCGAGGTGCAACTTTGGGAGCTGGTTTTGGAGCGTCTGGTGAATTGTATACAACACGTCGTGGATTAGATAAGAATCTATTTGAGTTTACAATCATTATGGCAGTGATTTTTGTAGTGGCCATTTTAGCTGGCTTGCTGCTGCCTTCGCTTGGGAATTAGTTTATGGCGAAATCTAGCGGCTCTTGGAATCGCTTTCAGTACTTGCGAATTCGCAAGAGGATTTCTAGCACAGCTCGTGGAGTTGAGGCTGTAGCTTCTCGACACGCCCGTAAGTTTATACTTGAAAGGTGGAAGAGTGCTAAGTCTGTTCGTCGAAATATCGGCATTTGGCTAGTTGGCGTAGGTCTTTTAATTACAGCCGTAATAGTGCAGTTTTTGGTTGTTAGGAATGTTTACACAGACATTGCCAAGATTGATGGTGGCACCTATGCAGAGGGTATTTATAGTAAGTTAGAGACCCTGAACCCTATACTGGCCTCTGCTCAGGCAGAGTATTCAGCTAGCCGCTTGATATTTTCAAGTCTTTTTAGGTATGACGACACTGGATCGTTGAGCGCCGATCTAGCAAAAGGGTACAAAGTTAGTGATGATGGTAAGACCTATACAGTAACTTTGCGGAGCGATGCCAGCTGGCACGACGGTAATCCTGTTACAGTTGATGACATTATGTTTACAGTTGGATTACTAAAAAAACCAGCTTCAGGCTCTACTCTCTCAGGAAGTTGGCGAGATATTCAGGCTGTTAGGATTGATAATCAAAAGATTGCCTTTAATCTACCTTCAGCTTATGCACCGTTTCCACATGCGTTAACTTTTTCGATCTTACCAAAACATATCCTAAAAGATGTGCCGCTAAACGGCCTAAGGGAGCATCGTTTCAGTAAAGAGCCTATCGGTAGTGGTCCGTTTATTTATAGATATACCCAGCAAGTTAAGGGTAGTGGTACCCATACGGTTTTACATCTTAAAAAGAACAATTCTTATTATGGCGGGGCGGTTAAACTTGATAGATTCCAGGTCCATGCGTATGAGGATCGTGATGAGTTAGCGGCGGCTTTGCGCACGCAAGCGGTTAATGCTGCGAGCGGACTGTCTCTGAACAGTCTAAAGACTTTTGATGATAATGGGCGCTTTGAGTCTCGATCAACTCCTATTCAGGCTGGGGTTTACGCACTTTTTAATACGTCCTCCGTACTGAAAGACAAAACTCTAAGGAAGGCCCTACAGGTTGGAACAGATGTCGATAAGCTGCTGTCTTCGTTAGAGTGGAAGCCTCAACGCATGGACATGCCTTTTACGAAAAATCAGATAAATACTGACATTAAGAAACCGGCTTACAATCTTTCTGTCGCCAAGAAGATGCTTGATGAGTCTGGCTGGAAGGTGGGTGTCGAGGGCGTTAGGTATAAAAATAAGAAGCCACTTCGTTTAAGGTTAATGTATTTGAAAGATACCGACTATGAGGTTGTGGTAGAGGGCTTAGCTCGACAGTGGAGGAATCTTGGCTTTCAGGTAGAGGCTAACTCAGTAGATGCGAAAGATCCTTCGCAGAATTTTGTTAGCTCTGTTTTGCAGCCACGTAATTTCGACGTTTTGGTCCATGAATTAACGGTTGGCGCTGACCCTGACGGATATGCCTATTGGCACTCTTCTCAGGCTTCGGCAAGGGGTCTTAATTTTACTAATTTTAAAGATGAAGTAAGTGATGATGCGCTATCTAGTGCACGTGCTAGACAAGAGTCTTCCCTGAGGCAGGCAAAATATGAGAGTTTTTTACGACGGTGGTATAGTGAAGCCCCGGCGATTGGCTTGTATCAATCATCTGCTGCCTACGTCACATCTAGCAAAGTCGGCGCGGCTTCAAAGCATGCTCGTTTTGTGACTGAATCTGATAGATATTACAACGTTATTGATTGGACAGCCCGAAGTGGCGTGGTTTACAAGACTCCCTAGGTGAGTTACAATACTTGTGCTACGTAAGTACTATTAAGATTGTCAATTTAAGGAATTTTTTTGTAAATATTACTTAAACCTGAAGCTTACATAGTAAATTTATTAATTTGCACTGGTGGCGGAATTGGTAGACGCGCTAGCTTGAGGGGCTAGTGTCCATTGCGGACGTGGAGGTTCAAATCCTCTTCAGTGCACCATAGTTTATATTTATAAGCAGACTAGTTTATTGAGGTGTATTAAATAGCAGAATGACAGAAACTATTAGAAAAATAAATAACGAAATACAACCTGTTAATGGAAACGGGTCTTTTTGGCAGATTAATGACTGCCGCAGGCTTGTGGCTCAAAGGTATTTAGACTCAGGATATATTAAAGATAGTGATATAGACTCTGAAGGTCTTATGTCAGAAGAGGCCGATCCGTATGTCAATCACTCTAAGTATTTTTGGAGTGAGGATGAGTCTGGTGAGATTACTGCCACATTGCGCATGATTACTATCCCTGACAATGACGATAAATGGCTATTGCCAATCGAGAGAGAGCTTAATTTGTTTGATGACAAGAGAGAAGTTTTATCTAGGCAAAAACAAGAGTCTCCAAGCTCTGTGGTGGAAATTTCTGCATTAGCAAAAAAGAAGGGTAGTAGTAGCGATGCAGTATTGGATATGTATAAGAATGTGTGGCAGTATGCAAAAAGAAATAAAATACAACTTTGCGCCATATCGGCAGATGCCAAGCTTGACGAGGTGTTAACTGGAGTGTTTGGAGGTGCCATAAGCAGGGCGGGTGAGCCGGGCTATTATATGGGGTCTACGACTGTACCGTCTTTGCTTGAGCCAGATTCTTGTGCGGGTGCTATGGCTGACATATATCAGTCTATTTTATCAAATAATGGCGCCGATGCGGCAAGTGGCTATAGGTTGCTTGTGGATTATCTGAGGGATGGACTGGAACCTGAGTATTTTACAGACAAAGAAAAACAAGCCCTCGAAACTATGGGTGTAAAAATCTAATTAATATGGTATAATATATATCATTACCGATATCGTTCGGTATGCTCCTATCGATGATTGGTGGTGTATTAAGTTGTGGAAGACTCCTCGTAAGTATTTACTAGCAGGAGTGCTGACTCTTGTTGCATGGTCTCTTATTCGATCGCTGGCGGTATGGACTGTATCTGAGGGTACTTCGGTCGACGTACGGGTATTTATCGCTATTGATATTATTTCGGTAGCACCATACGCAATCGGACTGTCTAAGATTGTGGAAGGGGCTGTTAACAAGAGTCTATCCCTGCTTGCTACTGGCATAGTTGTAGCATTGTTGTCGTTTATGGCGCCATATTTCTATCTTTTTTGGTCAGGTCAGAGTGGCTTGTCTAGAGAGGTGTACTTTGGTATAGCCATCGTAATGATTGTGATGTTTATTGCGGGGCCAGTCAGGGTTGTATACTCCAAAATCTTCTCAGGAAAGGACGATCGGTAAAGCCTGCGGCATGTCGCAGGCTTTACAATTATGAGATCAAAGGGGTATTATACTTATAAGATGACGGTTATGGCTTTGCAAGTAATTACTGCAGCAACAGCGATTGTAGTTGGATTTTACATATGGCTTCAGCGTCCAAAAGACAGGAGGAATCAACTCTTTCTTATATTCGTATCAATGCTTTCTTCTTGGCTGTTGATTGGTATGTTTTCAAACTTTGACGGGCAGTTTGTACTTATTGTAAATAAGCTGACGTTTGTGGCTGCGTTGCTCTCGGCTGGGGCGGGCTATTTTTTTATTGAATCTGTGCTAGGTGCATCAAATAGGCTGTCTAGATGGGTAGTCTATGCCGTTATGTCGGGGATCAGTCTATTGACCCTGTTGACTGACTATGTTGTTAGAGGTGTGGAAGCGCGTTATGTTGACGATAGTTTCGTGGGCTACGATGTTATATATGCTGAATTTTATCATTTTTATATAATATCTCTTGTCTCCGTAGCTGTAGCTGGTATTATGTTACTTTTTAAGAAAAGTATTGCAGTTAAAACTACTAAGCAGGGAAGGCAATTTCGAGTTATTGGATGGGGATTGACGCTAACTTTGGCGTCAGGATTGTTGATGGCTTTTATTTTACCTTATGCTCTTCAGTCATCGGCTTCGTCTGAATATTCATTTATCTCAGTTTTATGGTCTGTGATATTTTTCGCATATGCGATTATATGGCACGGTTTATTTGATGTAAAATTAGTTGCGATTCGCACTGCTGCATATATATTGTCACTACTTACACTTGCTTCGATATATTTTAGCTTAGCCTATGTTATGTCGGTTATTTTTTTTCAAGGTGCCGCAACCGCTGGCGTGAGTATGAGTCCTATCAACATAGGTATTGCACTGCTTCTAGCTTTTATATTCCAGCCTATTAAACGTTTTTTTGATCGTGCGACTGATAGAATATTTTTTAGAGATCAATATAATATGGACGACTTCATAGCTAATATTGGAGAGGTGTCAACATCAACAACTAATCTACGAATGATCCTTAAAAGATCATCAGAGGTTATAAAGGGGACATTGAAAGCCTCGTATGCAACCTTTATAGTGCATCGCGATCAAGCAAAAGATGTTGTGGTCGGGTATGCTGATGATCCTCGTTTGTTAGCCGGAGAGCTTGCTATCATAAAAAAAGAAATTCATAAGCAAGAGCCAGATATTATTACTATAGATAGCGAGGAGGATAGCCCAATTAGTGAGGTTGCAGTTAGACACGATATATCGCTTATAGTTCCACTTGTTGGCGTGGGGTACTTGCTACTTGGTAGTCAGAAAAGTGGTGGCTATAAGATGCGTGATGTGCGTGCTTTGAGGGCAGTAAAAAATGAGTTACTTATCGCTATCCAGAACGTTCGCTCCGTGCAAGAGGTGCGCGATCTGAATAGACATCTTCAGCAACGTATTGACGAGGCAACTTATGAATTAAAGTCATCAAATCGTCGACTTCTGCAGCTAGATGAGGTTAAGGATGAGTTTATGAGCATTGCTAGTCACCAGTTACGAACACCACTAACTACCATTAAGGGCTATGTAAGTATGATGCTAGATGGTGATCTAGGTAAGGTTACAGCTCGCCAGGAGATGGTGCTACGAGAGGTTTTTGAGAGTAGCGAGAGGATGGTAGGGCTGATTAGCGACTTCTTGAACGTTTCAAGGTTAAGGACTGGTAAGTTTACTATTGACCGCGTTAAGACCGATCTGGTTAGTTTGGTGGACAACGAAGTAAAGAGTCTGATTAGGAGTGCTGAGTCTCGTAAGTTGACCATAAAGACTCATCTACCTAAGAAGCCTCTGCCGGATCTATACTTAGACGGAGATAAGTTACGGCAAGTAATCATGAATTTTATAGACAACTCTATTTACTATTCAAAAGAGGGCGGGACTATCGACGTATACGTTGAGCATAAAGCTGGTCAGCTTGAATTTAAAGTGGTGGATACAGGCATTGGCGTGCCCGCTAAAGAGAAAGATAACCTATTTACTAAGTTCTTTAGGGCTACTAATGCACATAAGCAAAGGCCTGACGGTACGGGCGTGGGGCTATTTCTAGCTAAGAGGGTTATTGATGGCCATGGTGGCGATACTTTTTTCACTTCAAAAGAAAATAAAGGCAGTACATTTGGTTTCCGCCTGCCTGTTGGCAAGCTAAGTAGGCCGCCGAAAGCATAGTATACTGTCTATATGATGTTCATTGCTGCCTGTGTCGCAATCTTACTGCCACTAATTTTATTGGCACTATTTAAGTTGTCAGCTAAATATAGCATGGCTATAACCGCTCTAGTTGTTATAGTTGTAGCGATAACTTTGTGGCATATGTTTCCGGCTGCTGTGCTGGCTTCGTCTCTACAGGGCGCGCACCGAGCATTAACTGTGATATGGATTTTAATCGGCGCAATTACGCTGCTATACACAGTTCAGAACACTAAGGCTGTTGCTAGAATTCGCCAGGGTTTTATGGCTATATCAGAGGATATGCGTGTTCAGGTTGTGATTGTAGGGTTTGCCTTCTTGTCGTTAATAGAGGGTGCCTCTGGGTTCGGAACACCTGCAGTTGTGGTTGCACCCTTGCTTATTGCGCTCGGTTTTAGGCCAATTGTAGCAGCTAGCATTGCACTTATTAGTGATACAGTTGCTTGTACTTTTGGTGCTGTGGGCACACCACTGGTCGTAGGTTTAGAGAACGTATCAGTTTATTCATCAGATCTCGTCACAGAGGTTGCGAAAGTTATTACAACGCTCGATCTTGTCATTGGTACGATGTTGCCGTTTGCATTAATATACGTTTTGGTGATGTGGTTTGGTCACGGCAAGCGGAGCGAGAAGTGGGCTAATGTCCGAGCAATGGCTCCTTGGTCGCTAATGGTGGGAGCAACCTATAGTCTAACTGCTTTTGTTTCAGTTCGTGTGCTTGGGGTGGAGTTTGCAGCTATTATTGCCGGTTCTGTTGCGCTTGTTGTTTCTGTTATCACTGCAAGGCGAAAGTTTTTATTGCGCAATTTATCATACTGGCGTGATGAAGCCGAGCATGAGGCCGAGCTAGCCTTGCGTGAAAAAGTTCCAAATAGCCAGCAGTCTTCCATGAGCTTGATTCAGGCGTGGTCGCCATACATACTTATTGTTATATTTCTTCTGGTGTCACGAACAGTACCAACCGTTAAAGACTTCTTATTAAATAGCTTAGATCTTAGTTGGTTGAGTATTCTTGGGTTCGAGACGATTAACTCTGCGTGGCCAATTTTATACTCGCCAGGCACTATATTGCTGCTTGCTGCCATGCTTGGTTCCTATATCCAAAGTAGGTCACTACGACCTGCTGGTGCGGCATTTGTTAATGGTCTAAGAACTGCTGCTATTTCGGCTTTTGCCCTAATACCCACACTAATTATGGTGCAGGTATTTACAAATTCTGGTAATAATTCGGCTGGTATTGAAGCGATGCCAATTTATATTGGAGAGGTGTTAGCACGGTTTTCTGGCGAAGCCTGGCTTATATTTTCTCCATTGCTAGGTAGCTTAGGTGCATTTATTGCGGGCAGTGCAACTGTTTCAAGCTTAACGATGGCGTCAGTACAAGAGAGCGTTGCTTTGTCGTCAGGTCTGCCAGTTGTGCTAGTTCTTGCTATGCAGGTGCTTGGTGCAGTTGCGGGTAACATTATTGCAATACATAATGTTGTGGCGGCTGCGGCGGTAGTCGGCCTGGCGCATCGTGAGGGTATTATCATTAGGAGGGTTCTGCCTGCAACCGTAGTCTATATAGCTGTGGTTGTGGTACTTGGTCTGGTGTATTTATTGTTAACATAAAAAATGAAACTCGTTATTTATATAAATATTCGCTGCTAACGGTGATGACTAAATAATAGAGTTAACATTCCAGATGAATAGAACTGATCAATGATAATGTTTTTGTCAAATCTGCTTTAGCATCTTGTACTGCATATTATAATCTTTTTGATTGGTTAATTTATCATCGAGGTTATTCTCAGGTATTTAAGCTGGTTATTTTCTTATCAGGTTAATTTCGTTAGGGGTGGTATATAAAGCACATCGCAATAGGCCACGATTAAAAACCATAGTTGTCCCTAGGTGAAACTCTGGAGCAACTAAATTAAATGTATCAAAATATCAAGGTTTTAAGCCTGTAGACTTCGGTGAGCTATACGGCAAATTAAAAGTTCGACCAACTGGTTCATCAAGAAGAGAGTTTATATATTTAACTAATGCGATAGGAGGGGATTGCTTCATAAATCCATACACAACCCATTTGGCACAACAAATGCGGCTGTCAAATAATTATTCCCGGTGATATGTATACATAGAATAATAGATAACATAAAAGGATGGAAGTGATGGGGTTGTGAATTGGCCAGTTGGGAGCTCTTAGGCGTCCTCCTCAAATCTAGTGGCAATTACGTCGCAGCTTTTCATCTTAATTAGTCTGTCGGCTAATGCTTTGATTTCTGGCTCTTGGAATAATTCATCACGCCAGTTTTTCGGAATAGATTCGTAGCCATAAAAAGCTCCGGCCAGCTGGCCATAAATAGCTCCATTAGTATCAGAATCACCACCGAGGTTAACCACAGCTAACATGCCCTCACTAAAGGTTTTGTGGTTGTTCAGCCCCCACCATGCAACTTGCAGGCTGTGAATAATATAGCCGCTATTATCTAGATATTCGGCGTTGGTGATGGTGTGTAATATATCGTCGAACTGTTGACTAGTGCTTAATTCTGCTAGGTCAGCTAGTCTCTCTAAGGGCTGTCCTTGCATGGCACGAATCAGCAGGCCGGCAAATACTTCGGTGCCGATTTCCGCTTCAATAGAATGATGTGTTTCTCGAGCTGATATTCTAGCCATCTTAATTATCTCTTTTGGTGCACGCTTCTCAAATGCGGCAATTATTACGGGAGCAAGTCGCATAACCGAACCGTTGCCTGCTGAATCACTTCTGGGTGTATCCTTTTTTATCCAGCCGCCATCATCTTTTTCAAATTCCATAATTGCCAGTCTCGTTTGATTGCCAATATCAAAACAAACTCCCGTAGAGCTGCGATAGCCCTCAAGCCACCACTGGCGATAGCGTACCATTACATCATACGAATCATAATCGCTCTCGGCCAACAAACTATCAGCCAAGCAAAGTGCCATTGACGTATCGTCGGTCCAATAGCCTTTTGGTAAATCAAACGGGCCGCCAGCTCACATACCCTCAACTGGCTCAAAATCGCCCATCATTTCAAACTCCACCGGCATACCGATAGCATCACCAACCGCTAGGCCTACTAGCATGCCACGTGCTTTATCGTTCATCAAGCCTCATTCGCCTCCATAAGCTTTTGCGAAAGCACCCTATCTAGTATCTCCAGGGTCATGTCGTCGGCAGTAGGGAGGATTCTCCTGCCCGAACTAGCCTCAGCTTGCACGTCAATAATCTCAAAGCCATCATCCACCTTACGTAGCTTCAGCCGAAACATCTCATGACCAGTCCAGCTGCGCGAAATATGAACAGTCTCGCCGTACATATAAATATCCCACTTGTCATCCATATCTTCCGCCCACAAGCCATCTTGCAGTTTTTTATATTCAGCCCCTGAAAATACTCGCTGATAGCCCAAAGAGACAGGCTCGAGCATAGGCTTTTGATTATCGTATCTTGGATGGTTGGTGGATTTTGTCATGGTTTATATAACTTATTATAAAGCTATATACCTACTTAGCCTTCCAGACCTCTATAGATTTTTCATAAAGATAGTTTGCCCTCTCTTCGATAGCCGACTCGTCCCACTTTTCTTTTTGAATAAGGTCAGAGAACAATTGAATGCCGCTTGAGTACGCTATCAAGCCGCCGTGCTTTTTTGTGTCGCCCTGTAGCTTATCTCGCCAACTTGCATCACGAATTGTAGCATTTAGGGACTGTGTGATGATAGTCAAATTTCCTAGAGTCAAAAGCTTACTGTTTCGATAGTCAACCTGCTCTTGATCATCCAGCTTGCCCCAGTTATTTTCCCATTTTTTAGGCATTAGGTGCTCTAGACTGTAAGAGTTGATACTGAGTAGCGAGTTACTATTTCTGTTTGCGTCACGAATTTTCGACTCTAGTAGATACAATACCCCTTTTGCATTATAGTTAGTCAACTTTGCTTCATTAAATGCTTCCTTTAACTCCTCGTCCTGTGGAAGGTATAAATCTCTGTCGCTTTTTTCGTTTATAAATTCCAAAAAATCTTTTCTAGTATAAACATCATTGAGTAATAGTGATTCCGAGAAGAGGCCATTATAGCCTCGATTTGAAGCCTTAACGATAATACGTCGGACTATATACGTCTCTATAATTGAGAATACGTCGTTCATCTTATCTCTATCTAGCTCCACTCGGTTCGCTACTTTTAGAATGTAAGGTATAAGTACTGTCGTTTTTAAACCAAAAATCAAATTATTTACTCGGTTCACATAATCGTTCGGTTCTATTGGCTGCTCAACAATAGACGGGTCTATCACCTGTCTGAATGTCTGAGCGTAGCTCTTTATATCGCGCAAAAGGTCATCTCGTGATACCTTGTACTTGGCAGAAAAATATTTGTAAGATTCAAAGAGGCGATCCATCTTACTAAACAGTATTTTATCTTTCGTATCCACCATGAGTGATTTGTCTTGTATCTTAATCTGCAGAAGCGCGTAAAAGAACAGGTCTATCAGTGTTCGTTTGTAACTACCAGCAGTAACCTCTTGCTCCCAATATTTTATACAGCTATTGTCTTTTTCAAAAATACCTAACCAAAGCTCCTGATACTCAGATAAATCCTCTTCTTTGAACAAATAGTTCTTTAGTAGCTCGGCAGTAGAGAGTCTAACTCCGAGCGAGTTAATGGTATCAAAAATCTGCTGCTCATCTTCTTCGCGTCCTAAATCGATACTGACAAACATAAGCCGCGAATAAACTATGTCAAAATCCACCCTCTCGGGCTTGATGTTCTTAATGAAAAAATTAAAGCAATGAATTAGCTTGTTGTTGTGCCCTTCGGAGTCTTTTATCTCGGCAGGCTCGTCCTGATTTAAAATCTTCTCAAAAGCTTTTCTATCGCGCATGGAGTGGTTGATGGCAGGCATGCGTCTGCCCGTATCTTCTTCCTCAAGCTTAAATCGATTATCAAACTTTCGTTGATTATCTGTTTTTAACGCCAGAGCCTTAAAAAATACGCTCAGTGTAGTAAGTCTTTGCTGGCCATCAATAATAGTTCTTTTATACGGCTCACCGGGTGGGGTTAGCTGTTGTTTGAGAATTAATGATCCTATGAAATATTCTTTTTCAGTGAGAGTAATCATCTCGGCATCTTCGAGAAGCCGCTCCCACTGCTCTTTACCCCAGACGTATGATCTCTGATAAAAAGGCACTTCGAGTATTTGAGTCTGCTTGATAATGTCACTTAGATTTCTTTTGCCTGCGTCCATATCAATTTCCCTTATTAACTACTTCTATCAATTGTAGCATTTTCAAGGCCACTTAAACTAATCAGGTAAAAAGTTATTTTTATATAAATAATTGCTACCTCCCGCCAGAATTCAGCTACCGCCAGATGAAAAAGTTTATATATCGGAAATTTTCCGTATCTGCCTCTGTAAAGAAGATCTTCGAAAAGATTGATTTTTCTCACATGGAGGATCTAGTGAGGGTCCAAAAGCGTTTAAAATTAGTTGCTATTTGCCTAGACTGCTCACACTGCCATGATCTATAGTCAGATTATAAGAATAGAAAAAAGTCGAGTATATGTCTCGACTTTTTTCTATGGTGGGCGCTGAGGGGCTCGAACCCCCGACCCCTTCGGTGTAAACGAAGTGCTCTAGCCAACTGAGCTAAGCGCCCTAACCTTCATGTAGTATACTCATTATTTCTGTAAAAATCAAGCAATTGAAGCATAAAATGCTATAATGGAAGCAAGGAGATTCACCAAAGGTGATTAAGATGTATGAAAGACCCGAACAAGATTCGTAACATTGCTATTATTGCCCATGTTGATCATGGGAAAACTACCATGGTAGATGGATTACTTAAACAAAGTAAGACGTTTCGTGACAACCAGGCTGAGATGAGCCAAGATTTAATTATGGATAGCGGTGATCAGGAGCATGAGCGTGGTATCACTATTACGGCCAAGCAGACCAGCGTTTATTACGGTGGTTATAAGATAAATATTATCGACACACCTGGTCACGCAGATTTCTCTGGAGAAGTTGAGCGTACTCTTAATATGGCAGACGGTGTCTTGCTGATAGTCGATGCGCAAGAGGGACCAATGCCCCAGACTAAATTTGTATTGTCAAAGGCACTTGAGCTAGGACTAAAGCCTGTGGTTGTGGTCAATAAAATCGACAAGCCTTCTCGTCGAATTGATGAGGTGTTAGATGAGGTGTCTGACTTATTCTTGGAGTTGGCAGTTAGCGATGAGCAATTGCACTATCCAGTTTATTTTTCTATTGGGCGTGATGGTAAGGCCTGGGGAAGCTTGCCAGATAACACAAGCGAGGCAGCCGATTTAACACCTATTTTTGAAGCTATCATCAATGATATTCCATCACCTAAGGTGGATGTGACTGGCGGCTTTCAGATGTTAGTGACAAATTTACAGTACGATTCCTTTTTAGGTAAATATGTAATTGGCCGAGTGGCACGTGGCGTGGTGAAAAAGAGTTCGCCAGTTAGCCTAATTAAGAGGGGTGGCGTTCAGTCTTCATATAGAATCGATAAGATATTTGTTTATAGGGGTCTAGAGCGTGAAGAGGCTAGTGAGGTTGTGGCTGGTGATATAGTTGCGCTAACTGGTATTTCTGATGCTCATATTGGCGACACTGTAGCCGATAAAGATAATCCAGAACCATTGCCTGCTATAGATATCGAAGCCCCGACATTAAGTATGTATATTGGACCGAATACTAGTCCTTTGAAGGGTAAGGAGGGTGAGTTTAATACCAGTAGACAGATAGGTGATCGTCTTTCAAAAGAGATTGAAACGAATGTAAGCTTGCGAGTCAAAGAGGATGGGATTGGCTATACCGTGTCTGGACGTGGCGAGCTACATTTGAGCGTGCTGATAGAAACTATGAGGCGTGAGGGCTACGAGTTTGAAGTTGGTCGTCCTCAAGTAGTCACGATTGAGGTGGATGGGGTTACTCAGGAGCCTGTCGAGGAGTTATTGATTGAAGTTGCTCCAGAGTTTGTCGGTACTGTTAGTCAGGAGCTGGGGGCTAGGCGTGCAGAGATGCGTGGGCAAGAGACAACCAGCAGCGGTACGGTGCGCCTGTCTTATATTTTGCCAACCAGGGCGTTAATAGGTCTTCGCAATAATCTACTTACCGCCACAAAGGGAACAGTTATTATCAATAGCTTGCCATACGGCTATCTACCCAAGGGAGACAAACTTCCTAAAGCTAGAAATGGTGTTCTGATAGCTTTTGAGGCGGGTGTTACAACTGCCTATGCCCTGCAGGCTGCCGAAGCACGGGGTGAGCTTCTGGTGGGTCCCGGTGTGGAGGTCTACCCAGGAATGATAGTTGGTGTTTATAATCGACAGGAGGATTTAGAAATTAATGTTTGTCGATCTAAGCAGTTGACCAATATGCGTTCAAAGTCTTCAGATGGAGCTGTACGGTTAGCTCCGCATATCGACCTTAGTCTAGAGCAGTGTATAGATTTTATCGAAGACGACGAGCTGCTTGAGGTAACACCAAAAAATCTTCGCCTACGTAAGCGTTACCTTGACGCTAATGAGCGTAAGCGTGCAGCCAAGATCTAATTGTCTAAATTGCGACAATTCTAATTATTTTTGCAACAAAATTGCAATAAGTGTAATTTATTCGTATGATAGTTTCCATGAATGATTGGATACTATTATTGGTAGCTTCTACTGTTGGGAGTGTCGTGTCGCTATCGGGTGGAATTTATTTATTATATGGCAAAAAAGGCTCTAGGCATGTTCAGAAGTATGCTGTCCCTTTTGCGGCTGGTGCTCTTTTGGCTGCTGCGTTCTTAGATTTATTACCTGAAGCTTTTTCTCATGGTGATGCCCGGTCTGTATCGATAGCTATTCTATCTGCTTTCTTGTTCTTCTTTTTACTGGAAAGGGGGTTGAGTTGGTTTCATCATCATCACGAACATGAGGATGAAAAGCGTCACAAAAACAGACATCGCACATCTGCCCTGATAATAATTGGCGATACTTTGCATAATTTTATAGACGGACTAGCCATTGGTGCGGCTTTCTTAGTTAATCCTGCTATGGGTATAGCCACAACATTAGCCGTGGCAGCTCATGAGATTCCTCAAGAAATTGGAGATTTTGGACTATTGCTAGCAAGAGGTATGAAGAAGAAGCGCATTATCTTGGTCAATCTTTTAAGCGCTTTAGTGACGGTTATCGGTGCAGCTTTAGTGTATGGGTTCGGCGGTCATCTTGAAGTTCCAGAAGCTATACTTTTAGGTATAATTGCAGGTTTCTTTATATATATTGCAGCTAGCGACATAGTGCCTACAATTCATAACGAGTCAGACCGACGTAATGCTAATATACAATCTGTTGTGCTTCTGTTTGGCGTGGTTTTTGTGGGTGTTGTTACAACTATAGCTCATGGTTATATTGCTCATCCAGACCATGACGGTCATAGTCACGAGCACAAAACTATTCACAGTCATGAGGAAGAGTCTCATAAGATTCATGGCAGTGGCGATGACAACCATGATCATAATCATAGTCACGATCACTAGTAAAAAAGTTGTTAATTATTGAATGAACTTGGTACAATAAGATGATATGGCAAGTTCAAAAGACAGGGTTCCATCAAGACTAAAAACCGCCTTAGTTAAGACGGCTGGATTCTTATTGTCAGATGGCAAAAGTCCAGAGGACGCGTTTGGGGATTTATTTAACGAAGTCCAGACTAGGCGAATATTCAGTGATGGTAAGACTTTTGTAGATCTTGTTCCACGTAAGCGAACCCGTGAGATTATGCGTGAATATCGTTTGGCAAAAAAGGATCCAAACTTTAATCTAACAGAGTTTTTGGGTCGACATTTTTATGAATTTACCCCTCATAGAGATCAAGTCTACATTATGTCGCCAAATCGCAGCCCTCGTCAGCATGTTACCGAACTATGGAGTCAGTTGCATAGAAGAAATCGTAAGAACAGGGGTTCTCTATTGGCGTTACCGCATGAGTACATTGTACCTGGGGGTCGTTTTAGCGAGCAATTCTATTGGGACACCTACTTTATAATGCTTGGTTTAGCGGTTGATAATCGCTGGGATTTAATTGAGGGAATGATGCAAAATTATGTCTTTATGATTAAGAAATTTGGCTTTATTCCGACAGCAAATCGTACATATTTTTTAAGTAGATCGCAGCCGCCTTTTTTTAGTCATATGGTGCGACTTTTATCAACCTATAAAGGCAGGCGTCGCACATATTTTGAATATTTGCCGCATCTCTTAGCAGAGTATCGCTTTTGGATGAAGGGTAGGTCTGCTGTTAAGAGCCATATCGATCAGCAGGCTTATGCCAGGGTGGTTCGTATGCCGAATGGCGCAACCTTAGCTCGTTATTTTGACAATAAGGTAGCGCCTCGCCCTGAATCTCAGTATGAGGATATAGAAACTGCCAGCGATGCTGCTAATCGAGATAAGATATTCCTTGATTTACGAGCTGGTGCAGAGAGTGGCTGGGATTTTAGTTCTCGCTGGTTCCGTGATCCGCATGATATTAAGACTATACATACCACCGACATAGTTGCGGTAGATCTGAACTGTCTACTGTATGATTTAGAGACGCTAATAGCTGAAACTTATAAATACCTAAAGCAACCCTTGCTAGTTAAGAAATTTAACCGTTTAGCCAAACAGCGAGCGGACGCAATTTTAAGGTATTGCTGGAGCGAAGAGGACGGATTTTTCTATGATTTTGATTTTAGAGTCGGGAAGGTTACTGGGCGCTCAACTTTAGCGGCGGTTTTTCCGCTGGCAAGTGGTATCGCTACTCCAGAGCAGGCCGCTGCCGTAGCTAAAAAGCTAGAGTCTCATTTTCTTAGAAGCGGTGGTCTAGTTTCTACATTGGTAGACAATGGTCAACAGTGGGACGCACCTAATGGCTGGGCGCCACTTCACTGGATGGCCATTAAAGGTCTAAGACGCTATGGCTATAATGATTTAGCTGATGAGATTAAACATAGGTGGATGGGTTCAACCGAGTTAGTGTTCTCAACACGTCATAAGATGATAGAAAAGTATGATGTTCAGAATGAGAGCAGACTGGGTGGTGGTGGTGAATACCCTTTGCAGGATGGATTTGGCTGGACTAACGGAGTCTATGTGGCACTGCATGACGAGCAGAGCTAGTCTTATTTTTTACGACCTCTTCGATATTCGATGGCACGAATTACGGCTACACTCCAGGCTTGAACTTCTTGAGGCGGTTGTTCAACTTTATTGATACGTTGGTTTTCTTCGTCCCAGACCTCTATTGTAAACTCGTTAATTGACGGTGATGGACCATCGTCACCTCTGACATATTCTGGGAATATTTTTGTAGACTTTATGACGTTTAAAAGTTTATCATCTAAAAGATTAGCCTTATCCTTGTATCCAAGTCTCCTGAGACCTTTGGCGATGTAATGAGTGTCCCATAGCCAAACACTACCATTGTGATAAGCGCCTGGTCGAAACCTTACTTCATCACTAGCTAGAGTTCGAATGCCACTAGAGTTTTGCATTTCTTCAGTAAATAAGTGCTTTATGGTTGACTCTCTCATTCTAACGACTTCTGGATCATCACCCTTTAGAAGTCGTGAGTTTATGGTGTGTCCCATGTTGGATGTACGAATCTTAAGCTGCCTAAGCGATCCGTCTTCGTCGCGGTCGGCTCCTATGACAAAGTATCCACCCTTGTCTTCTGTCCAGAATTGATCAAAAATTACTTGACGTAATCGATCGGCGCAATGCCTTAGTTCTTTGGCTCTCTCGGGTTGATCTAGGACGTCCTCAAACAGCTCGGCTGCATCGATTAGGGCGTCAAAAGTCGTTACTTGAACTTCGATTGAGGCTATGGGCCTATTGTGGTTGGCTATTTTACCATCGCTATGATGATAGGCGTCCCATGAGTCTTTCCAGACTTGGTTTTCGATGCCGTTCGGCAAGGGGCTGTGAAACTCCAGAAGTCCCTCTGGGTTGCTGTTCAGGCGTCTTTCAATCCAGGCCAACGCCATCTCTAGAGCCTGGTTCATTGTGCGAGTTTTGCCGTGCATATCAGTATATTCTTCTGCTAGAAATGCTGCATTTTCTTCAGACCTTTGACAGTAGGCGGTAAGGGTTCGAATAAATTCCGGAGTAGCGTCAACAGATCCATAGTATGGCCATGCCCAACCTCGTTCAGCTGTTAGTTTTTGGGCAACCGGGTCGTCTTTATCTCTAACTTCGTGGACAATCCTACCCATCTCCTCCTCGCGCTCAAGGTTGTCCTCTAAGCCCTGTAATTTTGCAAGTGTCAGTGTGGTTGTACGGGCCAGTTCTGGGTAACTTGAAATTAAATCTATAGCCACCCTTAAGGAGTCTCTTCCAAAAACAGCTTCGTATAGACGAAGGTGATCTGGCGTTTCTCTAGGGTCGTCTAGGTGACTAGCTTCAAGGGCAATTGCCGCTAAACTAGGCCCATGCTTGCCTATGTCGTTAGGATGCTCTGCTTTAGTTAGGCGCAAGATTTGATCAATGCTAGATGGGGTTTGTCGAAATACTCTTGGCTGATGTTTTGTTACGGTCAAGATTTTTTCACCTGGTAGTAGTCGAAATCCCGGAGGTGTATTATGGTTGGCTGATAACTTCTCCATAATATTAGTATACACGGGCTAAAAAGGCTCGCAACTTGCCTGTATGATACACTAGAGTTAATATGCAGAGTCATAAAAAGTCATCGAGCGGTCGCCATGATTGCTCCACCGTGGCTAGCGATGCCAATCAAGGGTTACGGTGGTATAGAGCTGGTTATTCAGGGGTTAGTAGATGAACTTAAACGTATTGACGGGGTTGAGGTTGAGGTTTTTGCTAACGGTGCACGCCGTATACCAGATGTTAAGACGCACTCAATTTATAAAAAGGAACTTTTTAATATAATTGACTTACCTTATTACGACGCACCCTTGCAGATTATGCAGGCACATTTAAATTACTCCCTGAAGAAGATTGAAGAAGATGGAGGGTTTGATATCATTCATGATCACAATCCCTATATAGGTCCTGCTTTTTTCTCTCCTGTTAGCCGGATACCTGGTATGCCCCCTGTTATCCATACTTTTCACGGTCCGCCGTTTTCTACAAGACAAACCATAGATAACGGTCAGTCTGACAATCGTTTACAGTTAAAGAATATGAATTTAGGCAATCTGTATATGGTTTGCATATCAGAAGCCATGGCGAAAAAGTCCCCAGTAGAAATACGACCCCACTTACTGCCAGCTGTTCATAATGCAATTGAGATTGAAAAATTTCCCTACCTAAAGGATAAAAAGGATTACTATATAACGTTGGCTCGATTTACAAAAGATAAGGGTCAGGTGACAGCAGTTAAATTTGCCAATAAGTATAAGAAACGTTTGCGTATGGCTGGAACTGTAGCTGGCATGGGAACGAGTCGTCGCCTACTATTAGAGCTATCTAATCCGTTAAGTGCGTACAGGAAAAATGAAGAATTTAGATACTACAGTGATAAAATTTTGCCCTCTATTTTAAAAAATCCACGAATTACTTACGCGGGTAATTTGAGCGGTAAAAGGAAGATGACATTCATAAGTGAGGCCAAGGCTTTACTGTTTCCTATTGAATGGGATGAACCGTTTGGCATGGCGGTTATTGAAGCGTTAGCTTGTGGTACTCCGGTTGTTGCCATGAAGAGAGGGTCTATGCCAGAGATAATCAAACATGGTAAGAATGGTTGGCTAGCAACTAATGAGAAGGAATTTTTTGAATATGCCAATCGTGTACACGAGATTGATCCAGCGGATTGTCGTGAAAGCGTGGTGAGTAAATTCTCTGCTAGGGCCATGGCAAAAAGTATATAGATCGCTATCGCGAGGTTATTAGTCGAGCGAATCTATAACTTCTTCTGGCAGAAATCCTTTCTTGTGTTTAAAATTAGCCTCCCATTGATAATCTTTAGAGTAGCCAAGATCCTTCATCAGCTTTGTCGGTGCGTTGCGAAGATGTAGTGGAACCTGTGAATCTGGAAATTTATTAGCCATTTCTTGAGCGGCATGCATTAAGTTTGTAGCTTCACGTGATTTTTTACTACGCGCTAGGGCCGTTGCAACGTGAAACAGTATGTATTTACCTTCAGGCATGCCTACTCGTTCAACAGAATTAAAGGCGTTTAAGGCTAGTTGTAGTGCGCCATTGCCCGCCAAGCCAATATCTTCAGAGGCAAATATAATCATTCTTCGAGCAATAAACTTTGGATCTTCCCCTGAGTTAATCATTCTAGCAAGATAATATAGTGTAGCCTCGACGTCACTGCCGCGCATGCTTTTTATAAAGGCGCTGATTACATTATAGTGAGTGTCGCCTTTTTTATCATAGCCAGGAATTCTTTTTTGAGCGGCGATATTAATTAGTTCTGGAGTGACTCTACCTTTGTTAAAAGATAAAGATAATTCTAAATTTCCAAGCGCTACTCTGGCATCGCCACCAGATAATTCTGCTAGATATTCTAGCGCCTTTGCAGTGACTCTATTAGTTTTTTTAATTGCTTTAAGGGCACGCTTTAATATAGCGATTATGTCTGATTTACTTAGTGGCTGAAGCGTTATAACCCTAGTGCGACTAAGTAGTGGTGTTATTATTTCGAAGCTAGGGTTTTCTGTGGTTGCGCCAATTAACGTAATTAATCCGCTCTCGACATGTGGTAAAAAGGCATCCTGCTGAGCTTTGTTAAATCGATGTATTTCGTCAACAAATAGTACGGTTCTTAACTGAAGATTCCAGTTTTGCTTAGCATGTTCTACAATTCTTTCGACATCTTTCTTGCCGCTGGTTACGGCAGAAAGTTCAATAAATTCAGCTTCGACTTCTTTTGCGATAATTCTAGCTAGGGTGGTCTTTCCTGTGCCTGGCGGACCCCATAGAATTAAACTAACTGGCTGCTTGTTTTTTACGATCGTGCGTAAGATTTCAGACTCACCAAGTAGGTGAGCGTGCCCAATTACTTCATCTAGTGTTTGGGGTCTAAGCTGTTCTGCCAGTGGCTGTCGAATGGTCATATTTATAATTATACGCTTCAGCTAGTGTATTTAGAAATCAGATGTTTTTATAAAAAGATTGGTATAATGATTGTTAACGCATGACAAAATCAATCTCAGACTTTCGTGTTGTTGTAACTTCATTGGCTGTAAGTGTGTTTGATGTGGCGCTAAGTTTTGGCGCTGCCTTGGTAACTGGCAGTACGGTTATGATAGCTCAGGGCTTACAAGGCGTTAGCGACATTGTAACGGGCGGTATTTTGTATCAAGGTGTGCGTAGCTCAAATAAAAAGCCTAATAGTTTGTATCAGTTTGGATTTGGTCGTGAGGTTTTCTTCTGGGTTTTGGTAGCCGGCATTACTATGTTTGTTGGTACTGGTGGTATGTCATTTTACTTTGGGTATCAGCAGTTTGTAAATCCGCAACCAGTTACAGATATATGGCTAGCATTAGTGTTGTTGGTATTTGGATTTATATCAAACGGATACGCTTTTTTGCTAAGCCTAAAGCGCCTTGCTAGGCTTGATCCAAATAAGGGGTGGTATCATCAGTTATTTTATTCAAGCTTAGCAGAGACTAAGGCTACTTTTTTAATTGATTTCTTAGGTACTGTGTCGGCAATTTTAGGGGCAGTAGCACTTTGCTTATTTGCATTAACCGGTAATGAACGATTTGATGGACTGGGCGGTATGATTATTGGTGTGGGCATGATGAGCGTGGCCCTGGTTTTAATTAACGACGTAAGGGGATTGATAGTCGGCAGAGCGGTGGAGCCTGGTGTGGCAGAGCGTATCATTAAGTCGGCGCTATCGGTTGAAAATGTTTTGTCTGTGCTTGACCTTCGGACTATGTATCTTGGCTCCGCTAAGCTTTTAGTTATCCTGGAGGTTCATCTTGAGGATGGCTTAGTAACTGACGAAATTGAAAGCTTAGTTGATAAAATCAAGGATGTCATTCAAAGCGAGATCCCAGAGGTTCATCACATTCAGGTTGAGGTAGAAACTCCGGAGCATCCTAGTTAATTATTATTTTGGGGGTGGTCGATAGGCGAAAGACAGTTTATAACCAGCTGAATGAAGGGCGACTATTGATAAAATTAATGCAAAAATAGCTGAATAGGTGCCGATTTCACGGGCCATTGCGGCAGATGATGTTGCAAAAAATATACCAAGAATGGGAGTTATTAAAGAGGTGCCGCAGGCTACGCAGCCAATTCCAAGTGCCGAAAATATCCCAATAAGACCACTACCACCCAATCCTTTGGTGATTGATATCTCGTTATTTTTTTGTCGTCTAAGTAAGTAAACTAGAATGCTAGCCGCTACGCCTTGAGCTATTGATATCGCAAAAAGTGTTATAAGTAGCCAGGCTGCTGGTGGCGAGAATATAGTTGTATAACTGCTAAATATTAATGATATTTTATCAATTGTTGGTATTTTTGGGTTAAACACTAAATATTGAAGTAGCTGTATGTGTAGTGTCCAGTATACAATTTCATAAAATATAAAAGATATGAATATAGCTAGTAATAGATAGGCCGGCCTAAAGTATAAAAATTGGATGATTGCCACTGTAGATTTTTTAATTCGAAATGGCAATTTTTTTGTGGGATAAATTTTAAAGTATTTTATCATTATATATAGTAATTGTAGGTTAGTTAGCTATAGTAATTGTAGGTTAGTTAGCTGTTGCTTAGCAAGTTTCATTGAGCTTAATTGTGTATCGGTGCATCTTTGTTGGGTATTATTTTTGTTATTTATATAAAAAAGTGCCTCCGGCACTTAGTGTAATTGGAGGCACCTACGGGAATCGAACCCGTGTACGCGGTTTTGCAGACCGCTG
>LSQX01376352.1_pt1 | contig 35281 bp, 32 predicted proteins | sample 654561 | NCBI WGS metagenome assembly LSQX01 (sample SAMN04489861, study PRJNA283612) | anaerobic digester metagenome | isolation source: 4 biogas reactors fed with cattle manure at either 37C or 55C with and... | place: Denmark: Kongens Lyngby | collected 2014 | reverse complement strand
CCTTCTCCCCAGATGCTGATCGCCTGGTTAGCCGGTTCTTCCGTTCGTATGCGTTTCATAAGCAAAGCCGCTGCCGGAACCAGAAGCAGGAGAAGAACGGACAGGACCAGACGGTACAGACGAGATAACAAATTTGCCTGGGCGCGGACAATCAATTCGTGCGAAACTGTTGCGTCTTCATAACTGTGAATCCAGGCAAACATCTCTCCAATGACAACCGATGAAATCCTGTTCAGTGGACCAGGCCACGGGCTGACTCTGCTGATAACAAGGCGTGTCAGACCATCAGCTGACTGATAAACAAGTTGATCTGATTCACTGATCGACTGTTCCACAGGGAAAAAGACCGCTTCCTCTCCCGTAAGATGTTCAAACAACTCATCAGCGTATTGCTGTTTGTGATCGGCGATCATCAGCAACGGATGCTGCAGATCCATAAGATTTCCCTGATCGAGAATACGCTCTGTGGATGAATCATCATTGATGAAAAGAATCAGCCCGGCAAAATCCAACAGGGTCAGCGGTCCAATATCGCTGATCACCGAACCGCTGGAAACGATCCAGATGTCCTCCATCGAACAGTCTGCTATCGCAGAGAGTCTGCGGCATGCAGACAGGATCTTGTCTATCGCTTCTCCAGGCAACTCGCTTTCCTTTAGTGGCACATTTAAACTGGAAAATCCACCTGTTTGAGCGAGCACCTGCTGATGGAGCACATAAGAGGCGACGTCATCAGGGGCAGATACGAACAGAATCCCGCCGCGGTCCGCCTCCCCGGTATACTGATCCGAAAACGACTGCCGGATGACAGGTTCTGCCAGCAGCCAGGCGGAAAGCAGCAACACACTGACTACCAGGACAGAAAGGACAAAGCCACTTTTCGTCGGAGTGTAACGGCTGTTTTTATGAGGTGGTGTCATCGGTGAATCATCCATTTATCTGTTCAGCTCTCTGTCTGTGCGTAGAAGCAAGCTGTTTGGACAGCTTTTTTCCAGGCAGCACGGCTTGCCTCTCGTTCAGGCTGTGGCATACGGGGCTGGAATAACCGTCCAGATTGCCGGCCGTCGTTCATCTTTTCGGTATCCGGCCAAAGGCCACAGGCCAGACCGGCGAGGCTTGCAGCTCCCCAGGCGGTTGTTTCGGTCAATGTTGCCCGATCAACATACAGTCCGCTGATATCAGACTGAAATTGCATTGTCCAGTCACTGACACTGGCACCACCGTCAACACGCAGCACAGGAATTTGAGAAAACGCATCCTGTTTCATGCAGTCAAGGATGTCACTGCTTTGATGCGCAATCGATTCCAGAACAGCCCGGGCGATCTGTGCGCGGCCGCTTCCGCGCGTCAGGCCAAGCATCATGCCTCGCGCGTTCATATTCCAATAAGGTGCACCCAGTCCGGTAAATGCCGGGACAAACTGGACACCACTGCTGTCTGGCACAGAAGATGCCAGCTGATCGCATGCTGCGTACGTATCGATCAGACCCACCTCTTCCTTAAGCCACTGAATGGCTGAACCTGCATTGAAAACACTGCCTTCCAAGGCATACGTCAATCCGTGTCCCAGATCCCAGGCGACCGTTGTCAGCAAACCATTGTGCGAAACCACTTTTTTCTGACCGGTATACATTAGAATGAAGCATCCGGTTCCGTATGTGTTTTTAGTCATTCCCGGTTTAACGCAGGCCTGACCAAACAGAGACGCCTGCTGATCACCGGCTACGCCGCAAATGGGAATCTGTCCTGGTAGAATTGCAGGATCGACCAAGCCGATCCGGTGAGATGAGGGAACAATATCCGGTAAAATCTGTCTCGGAATCCCGAAGATTTTCAGCAGTGATTCGTCCCATTCTCCGCGATCAATATTCATCAGGAGTGTCCGTGAAGCATTGGTGACATCGGTTATATGATTTTGACGACCGGTCAAATGCCAGATCAGCCAGCTGTCAATCGTACCGGCAAGCAGTTCACCACGCTCAGCCCGTCTACGAAGTTCCGGCATCTGTCGAAAGAGCCAGGTCAATTTAGTTGCCGAAAAATAAGCGTCAATCGGCAAGCCTGTCCGCTCCCTGACGAACGATTCAAGACCTTCATCCTTCAACGTTTGACATAAGTCTGCTGTCCGGCGGCACTGCCAGACAATAGCCGGATAAACCGGCTGGCCTGTCTGACGATCCCAGACCACAATTGTTTCACGCTGATTCGTGATACCCAGGCCCACGATATCCTGGACGGGAATATTCGCTTTGGCCACCGTTTCCTGAAGCGTACTGACCTGCACTGATAGAATTTCATTCGGATCGTGTTCAACCCAGCCCGGCTGCGGATAGTACTGGCGGAATGGTCGTTGTGTCGAACTGACAATCGAGCCGTCCGATCGAAAAAGAATACTGCGGCAGCTGGTTGTTCCCTGATCCAGTGCAAGTAAGTAGTGTGGCATAAGTGCAGTCCTCTCAAATTATACAGATCTCAGACTCCGTGTTATCAGCCTGATTATAGCACAGGCAGGAGCTTCTTCACGGGCGATAAAAAACCGGCCTGCGCATCCGATCGCACGGCCGGTCAGTTTTACAACCAAAATACACGCCATTTCGCGGTTATTTAAACAGCATCATCAGTACGCGATTATCAGTTTTCAGCAGCTACTTCCATCTGGTGCTGCTCTGCCTGTTCCAGTGCTTCGTAATACTTGCGCATTACTTCACCTGAAAGCTTTTCCCGGAATTCGGAATTGATCGGATGGACAATGTCCTTAAATTCACCATCCTGTGTTTTCCGGCTCGGCATCGCGATAAAGTACCCATTGTTTCCTTCAATAACCTTAATGTCATGGACAACAAATGAATCATCAAAGGTAACTGAGACGATGGCTTTCATTTTTCCTTCGCTTCCCATTTTTCGAATTGTGATGCTGGTGATCTCCATTCAGGTCCCTCCGCTTCTTGCAGTCATTGATTGATGGGTCGAACAGAAATAAATGTGTATCTTACACAAAGAGTATAGCACCATCTATCCTTTTTTTCATCTTTTTCACGAATGTGAATTCAGATAGTCTTATTGAGCGGACATTTCTGCTTTAATAAGCATCGTCGATTCATTCTTAAATTATGTTACAATGAGCGCAGAAGGATGGTATGAACGATGACCCAGTGGCAATCGATCAAGCCCGGTTCCAAGATCTTCTTTGTTGGAATCGGAGGTATAAGCATGAGCGGTTTAGCAGAAATCGCTCAATCAGACGGCTTTCTGGTCGCAGGATCTGACCGGAATCCCGGGCATAGAACCAGCCATTTGACAGATGCGGGAATAGATGTTTATCACGGTCATTCTCAACAATGGATTGATCGATTCCAGCCAGATCTGGTTGTCCATACGGCTGCTGTTCACGCAGATAACCCTGAGTTGATCCGCGCGGGTGAACTGGGTATTCCTATAATAGACAGAGCTCATTTCCTCGGTTGGCTCATTCGGTCCTATGAATCTGTTATAAATATCGCCGGTACACACGGTAAAACGACAACAACCGCGCTCTGTTCGCTGATTTTGATTGAAGAAGGTCTTGACCCGGCTGTTCATCTGGGTGCAGAGCTGCGTCAGTTTCACGGAACGGTCCGAACCAGCCGCAAAAGACAGATTATCGTGTCCGAAGCCTGTGAATATCAAAACAGCTTTCTACAGTTTAATTCAACAACCGCCGCTATACTGAATATTGACTATGATCATGTTGATAGTTTCAGCGGACTGGAGGATGTCATCCATGCGTTTACCCGGTTTGCCGATAAAATTGATGATCAGGGTTTGCTGATTGTCCCTGATGCAGATCCAAATGTCAAACGCATGTTGTCAGAGTTCACCGAACACCGCAGCATAGCCGGTCGATCACTGCCCCGGTTAATCACATTCGGTATTGTCGATGACAACGAGAACAAGACAGCCCGACCCATACCGGATTACGCGGCTTGTCATCTGACATTTGTGCAGGGACTGCCTGTTTTTGATTTATGCCATAAGGGTCACTCACTGTCTATTCATCTGAAAATACCCGGTAGGCACAATGTAATGGATGCACTGGCTGCCATCGCATGCGCCCATGAGAACGGTGCTTCACTGGAGACAGCCGCTTCAGTGCTCAATTCATTTCAGGGAGCAGAAGGACGGTTTACAGATGTCGGCCGATATCGGGGCGCTCGGGTGATCGCTGACTACGCACATCATCCAGCTGCAGCAAGAGCCACGCTGTCGGCAGCTGAACTGATACCGCATAAAAATCTCTGGGTCGTTTTCCAGCCGCTGACGTTCAGCCGGACGCGCGTTCTGTTTGATGATTATGTTTCGGTTCTGAGACCCTATCAGGTTGTCTTCTCGGAAATATTCAGCGATCGGGAGATAAATCCCGGTGACATCAGTTCCCGGATGCTGGCAGATCAAATCAACAAGCTGGGTGGTCATGCTGCATTCACAGATGATCACGAGCAAATTCGAGCCTGGCTGGACGTCAGGGTCGAGCCGGAAGACGTGATCCTGGTACTGGGGCCGGAAAACATTCGGGACTATGCCGACCAGTTGACTGGCCGAACCAGTCATCTTAACGACTGATTCTAAGCACATTTCAAAATTAAGGACAGTCTGCCGTTCAGCAGACTGTCCTTTTATTTGGGCATACATACAGCAACTGGCTGCTGGTATTTCAATTGTCTCCTGCGGGTTCTGTAGTCAGCTGACCATTTTCAGGTATCTCAGGAAGCGCTTGTGCAGGTGCTTCCTCAGTCAGCACTTCGGACGATGCGGGGATCTCGATGCTTACGCTCTGATCAGCCGGTGCCTGCTCAGTATATTTTCGATAAATCGCCTCAAACTCGTCGCCTTCAATTTTCTCTTTTTCAAAAAGCATCTCAACGACCGCGTCCATCAGGTCCATTTTTTCTTTTAAAATACCAACCACCTTTTCATACGCGTCATCGATAATCTGCTTGATTTCTTCGTCGATTATCCCTGCCAATTTCTCACTGTAGTTCTTGACATGACCATAATCCTTGCCAAGAAATACCTCGTCATCTGTTCCAAACACGAGATTGCCGATTCTCTTGCTCATGCCATATTTGATGATCATATCGCGTGCGATACTGTTACAGCTTTGAAGGTCATTGGCAGCTCCTGTGCTGATCTCTCCGAAAACAAGCTCTTCCGCTGCCCTGCCGCCCAGTGAAATCATAATTTGTGAAATCAGCTGGCTTTGTGTCGCATAATACGTATCTTCATGAGGTTTATGAGCTGTGTAGCCACCTGCCGCTCCAGCCGGAATGATGGATATCCGCTCAACTTTATCCGTCTCGGAAACAGTCCGCAGGACAACCGCGTGTCCAGCTTCATGGTAAGCTGTCAGTTTGCGCTCTTTTTCACTGATTATTCTGCTCTTCTTTTCCGGGCCGATCATAATTTTGAACACCGCTTCCGATATGTCGGAATATACAATCGTCCGGGTGCCTTTTCTGGCTGCCAGCAACGCTGCTTCATTGAGCAGATTGGCAAGGTCAGCACCGGTAAACCCTGGTGTAATCTTGGCTATTTCCCTGAGATCAATTGATGTATCCAGCGGTTTACCGCGGGCATGAACCTTTAAGATCGCTTCACGACCTTTGATGTCAGGCCGCATCACTGTTATGCGCCGGTCAAATCGGCCGGGACGCAGCAGCGCCGGATCAAGAATGTCAGGCCGGTTGGTTGCAGCCATGATAATGACGCCTTCGTTGGGTCCAAAGCCATCCATCTCAACCAACAGCTGATTTAACGTCTGTTCGCGCTCATCATGTCCGCCGCCCATTCCGGCCCCACGATGGCGGCCAACGGCGTCAATCTCATCAATAAAGACGATGCAAGGCGCATTTTTCTTGGCATTTTCAAACAGATCCCGAACACGTGAAGCACCGACACCGACAAACATCTCAACAAAGTCAGAACCGCTGATTGAATAAAACGGGACACCCGCCTCACCGGACACTGCTTTTGCCAGTAGCGTTTTACCGGTTCCCGGTGCTCCGACCAGCAGAATGCCACGGGGAATTTTTGCCCCGAGATCAGCATATTTTTTTGGATTCTTCAGAAAATCGACGACTTCCTGCAGCTCTTCTTTCTCTTCATCTGCTCCGGCAACATCCGCAAAAGTTATTTTATTTTTGGTCGGGTCGCTCAGTTTTGCACGACTCCGGCCAAAACTCATTGCGTTTCGACCATCTCCGGACTGCCGTGAATAGGTGAACCAGATAAAGGCTCCCATACCAAGCACCATAACCAGAATCAGGATAATGTTCAGCCAGCCCGTAATATCTGTCGGTTCGATGTAATCAAACCGCTCAATTTTCCCATCAGCTTCTGCTTCCATCAGAATCTCAAGCAGTTTTTCCATCCAGAGCGGGGCGATCGATTTATTGACTGACCGCGATGGTGTACTATCCGTCTGTGCATAAACAATCTTGACATTATAGCCTGTAACAACTACTTCACTCACACGTCCACTGGATATTTCAGTTGTCAGTTCAGACAGCGTGATTTCTTCCGGTTGTGTCAGCCGGGACATGAAAAACGACAAAAATATGATTATCGCCAGCAAGATGATGTAAAACGACATCCCGTTCATGGCACGTTTTGGTTTCATTTCGATCCTCCTTGACCGTCGTCACCTAATATAGAAACATCGGGGAGGTTCCTGTATCTGCCGTCATAATCCAACCCGTACCCGACAATGAATGCATCTGGAATTTTTAATCCGATATATTCAACCTTGACATTAACTTTTCTACGCTGTGGTTTGTCAAACGCTGTGCAGATAGCAATACTGGCCGGTTTTCGCGTGCCGAGCAATTGGCGAAGATGATTCAGCGTCAAACCTGAATCAACAATATCCTCAACAATTATGATATCGCAGCCTGTGATATCGGTATCCAGGTCTTTTGTAATCCGGACAACTCCGGACGACCGTGTACCGCTTCCATAACTCGACACTGACATAAAATCAACGCGGCAAGGTATGGTAAGATATCTTGCCAAATCTGCCATAAACACATACGCGCCTTTGAGAACACCGATCAACGTGACTTCGCGGCCTTCATAATCATGCGAAATCTGATTGCCGAGTCTCTGGCACATTTGATCAATTTCTTCGCGACTGATCAACACTTCTTTTACATATTTGGTCATCCCTTATAAGGCCTCCTTAATTGGGCTTTACTTATTTTACCTGATATCTCTGGTATCCACCAGTCCCTCTGTTACGGATTTCGCTGAAGTGGAACGACATATAAACCCACAAACTTGTTTTCAGTCTGATTCTGATATGTTTTTACATCCTCTACACCTGATGTATACCCGGGAATCCAAACGATATCAGACCCGTCTGCCAACAGTAAAAGCTGTTCGCGTTCTGTCGGAGACAGTTTTTTTTGCTGCATCCACTGATTCAAGCTAATCGATTTGCGTTGACCGGCCGGACGAATCCGATCGCCGGGTCGCCTTGTTCGAAAGACAGACCGAAGACAGCGATCAGCAGCCAGAATAACTTCAAACAGCTCTTGACGGATGTCCTGCTCGTCCGTAATCCAGCAAGCCCCGAACACCCTGTCACACTGTGGGATAGCAGTTTGACCAGGAATGTTCAACGGTATCTCAAACGGCTGCTCTTCGGTTGACCGGGTATTACCATCCGTTTTCTCAAAACCAAAAATCCGGCCGATACAGACGATGCGCCAACGTTCCGGCAGATCGAGCGACTGCCATTTTTTTGCCTGTGGAATCCAGCGAATGATGGCACGAATATGTTTCTGTTCCAAATTCTGTCCATGTCCTGTTTGTCGGCACCACAAAATCTGGATAACCCGGGCCTGCAGCGCGGTGTGAAGTGACAAGAAGACATCCCTGTCTATATGATTGTTTGTTAAACACTGGTTTGCGGCCTGTTCAGCCAGAGACTGGATCAGCTGCTGATCTGCTTTCAGATTGTCAGAGGCACGTGCAAGAATCGGAACCGGATCATAGCCCAGCAACGCTTGCCATGACGGCAGCATATGGTGACGGAGACGGTTGCGGATCGTAAAATCGTCATCATTAGTTGGATCGTGGCGCCACGTGATGGAACAGAATTCCAGCCATTGTTCCAGTTCTGATCGGCGGCAATGAAGCAGTGGACGTATGATTGAGCCATCTTTCGCCTTCATGCCGGCTAATCCGTCCAGACCGCTGCCGCGCCCAAGATGCATCAGGAGTGTCTCCGCCTGATCATCCAGATGATGCGCCAGGGCAACAAAAACCGGCTGGCTCGCTGTAGACCGCTGCTTGAGGCAAGTTTGAAAAATTTGTCTGCGTAGATCTCTCGCGACCAGTTCAATCCCCTTGCGGCTGTCGGCAGACTGTTTTCGCACATCGACAGCTTTGATGACCAAAGGAACATTCAGCTTTTTACACCAGGCAGCTACAAATTGCTGATCTTCGTCTGCTTCAGCACCACGTAATCCGTGATGAATATGGATGCAGGACAATTGGAAAGACAATGGTTGCTGAAGCTGATGCAGTATCAGGAGAAGAGCCAGTGAATCGGCTCCGCCTGAGACAGCCGCGATAACCTCGCTGCTTTCAGGGATTAATTGCTTGTCCTCGATGAACTGTCGAACCTTATCAGGCAGATCCGCCATGTTTGTCTGCCGACGGAATACCGATGTCATGTCGACATCGGCGGCGGTTCTGATGGTACCCGCCCGTCGTCCTTTTCAAAAAAGAGCGTATATTTAGGCCACCAGCCCAGGTGGAGACTTCCGGTTGCACCCTGCCGGTTCTTGGCGATGATGATCTCAGCGTCTTCTGTCTCAAGCTGTGGCTGATCGTATGCGTAATACTGTTCACGATATAGAAAAATGACAACATCGGCATCCTGTTCGATCGCACCGGAATCCCTCAGGTCAGACAACAAAGGTTTCTTGTCTGATCGCATTTCACAGGCACGACTCAACTGGGACAGTGCGATGACTGGAACTGATAACTCCCGGGCCATGATTTTTAAAGTCCGGCTGATCTCCGATATTTCCTGCTGACGACTTTCCGAGCGAGACTGACCGCCGTTCATAAGCTGGAGATAATCAACAACGACAACCCCAAGTTTATGCTCCAGTTTAAGCTGACGACATTTGGACATCATTTCCATTACGCTTGTTCCGGAACGGTCATCAATATACACGGGAGCAGCGTACAAAGGCGGTAAAGCATGGGCAATTTTCTCCCAGTCATCCGGTTTTAGATCACCTGTGTTCAGCGAACGCGCGTTCACCAGAGCCTGACTGCTGAGCAGACGGTTGCTGATCTCCTCTTTAGACATCTCCAGACTGAATATCGCAGCAGGAACACGATAGAGTGTCGCTGCTTTCTGCGCAATGTTGAGCGCGAAGGCTGATTTACCCATTGCCGGCCGTGCGGCAACGATGATCAAGCCACCGGGACGCAAGCCGCCCAGCATTTTATCCAATTGAGAATAACCGGTTAACACCGTTTTCTGTCTCGGCTGGCCTTTGGCCAGTGCAGCCAGCTCGTTAACGGTACGGCCCATGATATCCTTGAGGCTTTCGAATCCACTGATATCACGGTTTTCACGGATTTCATAAATGCGTTTTGCAGCAATATCCAGCAGCAAATCGGCATCATCCGGATCATTGTAGCAGAGACCCGTCACGTCCTGAAGCGTTGTGATCAGGCGGCGCAGAATCGCTTTCTGCCGGACAAGATCCGCATAATGGGCTGCGTTTGAAACCAGCGGAGCCGCATCCGGCAGAGAGCTGACATAATCCAGTCCGCCCGTCTGCTCAAGCTGTCCGCGGCTCTCAAGCAGATCAGTAACCGTCAGGATATCGACAGGCTTGCTGTTGAGATACAGATCACAGATTGCTTCATAGATCATCCGATGCTGCGGGCGATAAAAATCGTCAGTTTGAAGCATAGCCGTGATTTCTGCAAGCGGCCGCTCACCAGACAGTGCACAACCAAGTACTGACTGTTCAGCCTGCTGGTTGTTCGGTGGAACCTTGCCCCCGACTACATGCGTTTTGGTTTCGGAAGCCATGATACGCCTCCCTATTGACTGGCAACCAGTTCAATTTTGATTTTTGCCGTAACATCTGTGTGCAGTCGGATATCAACATCGTAGATCCCCAACGATTTAACCGATTCAAGAATGGTGATTCCCCGCTTATCAACTGCATAACCTGCCTGATTAAGCGCATCTGCTATGTCCATCGCTGTCAGTGATCCATATAATTTACCGCCATGTCCGCACTTGATCGGAATGGTGATGGTCTGTCCATCAATTTTCGCTTTAACATCCCGCGCGTCCTGAAGCGCACGCTCCTGTTTAACTTTCTCAGCAGCTTTTCGTGTCTTGACTGTATTCAGGTTCTGGGGTGTTGCTTCCAGAGCCAGTTTCTTCCGGAAAAGGAAGTGGTTGGCGTAACCGTCGTTTACTTCGACGATGTCATCCGGTTTCCCAAGACCTTTCACTGTTTCCAGTAAAATTACTTTCATCGTGTTCCCTCCATTCGACATGATAACAGAACAGACGATATCGGCTGATCTGCTGTCCGTATTGTATCACACTAAGACTTGACCTGTCAGATTGAAAAAACATTCCGTCAAACAAAAAGACACCGTCTGTGAAGAGGTGTCCATTGTTGCAGATTACGTCTTCAGTAATCTTATTCGCCGGAAAACGGCAACATGGCGACATGTCTCGCCCGTTTGATGGCGATGGTTAAAGTGCGCTGATGTTGCGCACAGTTTCCGGACATTCTCTTGGGCAGGATCTTGCCCCGTTCAGAAATAAACTTGCGTAAACGTCCGATGTCTTTATAATCGATATGTTCAATTTTATCAGCGCAGAATGCACAGACTTTGCGACGAGAACGTCTTGGTCTCGCGCGATAAGCACCCGCGCTGCGTTTTGCTTCTGCCATATGCGTGAACTCCTTTCTTGAGATGAATTCAAATCAGATATCAAAAGGCAATGTCGTATCATCATCCGGTCCAGGGAAAAATCCGCTGGTATTGGAATCAGATGAGTCATCTGCAGGTTGATCATAGGTTCCGCTTGCTCCGGTATCCCGACCCTTGGACTCAGTGAAATAGACTTCGTCTGCAACTACTTCTGTCTTGTATTGTCTTTTCCCTTCAGGATCATCCCAGCTTCTCGTCTGAATGCTTCCGACGACGGCCATGCGTGAGCCTTTGGAAAAATACCGGCTGCAGAATTCTGCCTGTTTTCGCCAGGCTACAATCGGAATGAAATCGGCCTGACGTTCACCATTCGCGTTTTTAAATCGTCTGTCAACGGCCAGTGTAAACGTGCATACCGGCACCTGGTTCGCGGTGGTTCTCAATTCGGGATCGCGGGTCAATCTACCCATCAGAATAACCTTGTTCATAGACACATACCTTTCTGACTGTTTAGATCAGTCGTCTACTCTGACGACCATGTAGCGCAGAACGCCTTCAGTTATCTTGAAGACACGCTCCAGCTCTTTTGGAAATTCCGGATCTGAACTGAAGTTTATTAAAACGTAATAACCTTCTGTCTGATCATCAATTTCGTACGCGAGCCTGCGCTTGCCCCAGACATCAACCTTGTCAATCGTTGCTGAAGACTCAAATAGCGTCTGGATCTTCTCCATGGTCGCTTGAATGGTTTCTTCACCGATAGACGGGTTCAGAATGTACATGGTTTCGTATTTTCTTGTCACTAGTATCACCTCCTCCTGGACTGAACGGCTCTGACATAAGACAGAGCGAGGATTATGTGTGTCATGCCGACACAGCACAAAAGAATATAACATGATGAGATCGATCAGTCAAGCCGGAAACCTGCCATCCGCTGGATGATTACTGAACCCGACTGGTATCAGTGTAGCAAAACGTCAAGGGCTTGTCTGTTGGCTGGAACCGGCAATCCGATCAATTTGCTTGATCATTTGAATAACCAGCCTGTGTATTTCCTGAGCTGCCAGATCGTATTGTTCCATGTCCCCGCCAAAAGGATCCGATATATCTGCTTGCGGCTGGCCGGCAGCTTCACCAAGTGTAAACACTTTATGGGAGATGTCTGGAAACTGTCTTTGTATCAGCTGTTTCTGGTACAGTGTCATCGGAACCAGCAAATCAGCTGTATCTGCAATTTCAGCAGTCAGCTGTCGGGATCGGTGCCCGGAACCATCCAGTTGATAGCGCTCGCTTAATACCCGGATAGCCTGGGGTGACGCCGGAGAATCGGGCAGAGCTGCCAAACCAGCTGACGAAGCGATCCAGGATCCCTCTGTCATCTCAGCATTAAACAGCCGTTCAGCCATCGGGCTTCGGCAGGTATTACCGGTACAAACAAACACAACCTGTTTTCGGTGTTTACAGGCAGTCTCTTGCTTTTCTTCTGAGTCGGAAGACTGTGTTTCCTGACGAGCAGCTTTTCTCAGGCGGTTCATATAGGCAGTGCCGATGTCATGATCAGGCAGCTGTTCGGCAATCAGGACGTCAACCGCTTCATTGTCGAGCAGCCGCATCGCATCAAACAAATGCTGCGAAGCCGAAATCGGGTCACGATCAGGTCCATAGGCGAACGCAATTGCCTCATTTCGATGCACGTCAGACCTGCTGCTGACAGGATCAGGCGATGAGGCGTCAGCAATCAACGTCCAGGGGATCGTCAGTTCCCGCAGCGTCCGCAAAGAAGCAAATAAACCAACCCGTTTCCCCTGGTCAAGACATTCACCTGCGATCCGGTTCATAGGTGGACTGTCATCCGGGTCGGTTTCGCATCTGGCAATCAAAACGGCGGCGCGTGGTGCATAATGTCTGTATTTCATTCCTGGTGCTTTTGGCGGAGACGTTTCAAAGTCCAGAAGCCCCGTGGTCTGACCTGTCTTGTATTGCTCCGTGACCGGACGCAAGCCGGTCGCCCAAAAAATTTGATCGGCTGTTATACTGCCTGGACGCAGAATCACCGGTCTGGTTCCTGTCGTGTCGATCACGGTCGACTCGAGTCCAAACTGTGACGGGCCGCCATCAATAATATATGGGATTAAACCATCCAGATCCTGTTTAACATGCCAGGCATGAGTCGGACTCGGTCTGCCCGACCGATTGGCAGAAGGTGCGGCAACAGCAATGCCAGCACATTGAATCAGGCTTCTGGCAACCGGATGTGCAGGTATGCGGACAGCTACTGTGTTTAAATGGGCTGTTACAATGTCAGGAACCAGATCTGTTCGTTCCATCACCAGTGTCATAGGCCCCGGCGAAAATGCTTCAAACAGCTGTCTCGCCATATCGGGAATCGAGCGGGTCAGCGGTATCAGCTGATCAAACGAGACAACGTGTACAATCAGCGGATTATCCGATGGACGGCCTTTGACGGAAAATATCCGGCGGACCGCGTCCTGATTTGTTGCATCGGCACCCAGGCCATAAACGGTTTCAGTCGGAAAAGCGACAAGTTCACCGTCAAGAAGTGCTTCTACAGCCGGCTGAAGTTGTCGTTCCTCCGGTTGTACCGGGTCGACAGTTATCACGTGTGTCTGATATCGGCGCAGCATTAGACCGGTTCCTCATCATCCGATTGTTCAGCAGCGTGCATCTGTTTTGCATGGGCCGCTGTCATCAGCGCATTGATAAACTCATCAATATCGCCTGACAAAACTGTTTCAAGGCGATACACCGTCAAACCGATCCGATGATCTGTTACACGTCCCTGATGGAAATTATACGTCCGGATGCGTTCGCTGCGGTCACCCGTCCCCACCTGGCTGCGACGATCTTCTGCTCTGCTGCCCGCCTGCTCTGCGGACTGCAGGTCATAGAGACGCGCTTTCAGAACAGCCATCGCCTGATCTTTATTCTTGTACTGTGAGCGCTGGTCCTGGCAAGTCACGACAATTCCAGTTGGTTTGTGGGTGATTCTGATGGCGGAATCAGTCCTGTTGACATGCTGTCCGCCGGCACCTGACGCCCGATAGGTGTCTATTTCAAGATCTTCCGGCCGGATGGTTACTTCAACATCTTCAGCCTCCGGCAGAACGGCAACTGTCACAGTAGACGTATGGATTCGGCCTCCGGATTCCGTTGTCGGCACTCGCTGAACCCTGTGCACACCGCTTTCGTAACGGAGACGACTGTATGCACCTTCGCCTTCTATCCGGAAAACAACTTCCTTAAAACCGCCTATTTCAGTCTCATGTACGTCGACGATCTGTACTCGCCAGCCGCGCTGCTCAGCATACTGAACATACATGCGATATAAATCTGCTGCAAACAGAGCCGCTTCATCACCACCGGCACCAGACCGTATCTCCATTACAATATTTCGATCATCGTTGGGATCAGACAAAACCATGGCATCCTGCAGGTTCTGTTCCAAATCGGAAATTTGTCTGGTTAGCGCGGCCATCTCCTCTTTAATCAGATCCTTAAACGCGGCATCATCCGTTTCGTCCAGCATCGTCTGATGCTGTATGAATGACTGTCTTAATTCCTGCCAGCTGCGGTAATCGTTGACAATCGGCAACAATCGCGCATGCTCTCGTGCCAGTTTCCGGTAACGATCCTGATCGGCCAGAACTGCCGGATCTGTTAAAAGCAGATTCAGTTCTTCAAGTCGACTATCATAACTGCTTAAAGTCTCAAACATCTTTTATCTCACTTCGTCCATCAATTATTTGCGGCGATTTACGACCGGATTTGCCTGGGTTGTTCAGTCTGGTCCCGTTGGATAACCTGTTGAATCGACTTTTCCAGTTTCTGTCTCGGCATGACAATTCGATGTCCGCAGGTAAGACAGCGGAGCGCGACGTCTGAGCCAGCCCGTTCGATCAGCCACAGATGCCCACCGCACGGATGAACCTTCTTCAGATGAACCGTTTCTCCAGCCTTAAACGGATATAAATGAAATCGACCCGGCATCTCCAACTAATCTCCTCGATATCACGTGTACAATCCGGATGTGACACGCTGTTTCCCACTGAAATCACTGACAGTCGTCACCGCATTAAATCCTTCTTGAGACAGTATAGCAGATACAGCCGGCCCCTGTTGATAACCATGTTCCAGAAAAAGCCGGCCGCCCCTGTTCAGTTGGGTACGGGCACCGTTCACGATACGGCGAATCAGGTCAAGACCATCGGCACCGCCCTCTAGCGCCATTCTCGGTTCTTGAAGCACTTCAGGCATCAAATAGTCGATCATGCCTGATTCTATGTAAGGCGGATTTGCTGTAATCAATTGAAACGTCTTTGATGGCGGATACGGGAAAAGGTCCGCTTCATGAACCTGTGTGAACGGTTCAAGGTGATGGTTCATCACATTCTGTCGGGCATACTGCAACGCTGTCCGGTCAATATCCGCGAGGTGCAGTTCGACTGGACAGCCGATTTCAAGAAATTTCAAGGCGACCGCAATACCGATGCAACCACAACCGGTGCAGGTATCCAGCAGTCGGATCGGTTCGGATTTCTCACGGTGTTCTACTTGGAACTGAGCCTCATTTCGTATCGACTGGAAAGCTGATTCAACGAGCACTTCACTATCCGGACGAGGTACGAGAACACCAGGTCCCACTGCAAATAAATAGTCGGCAAATGATACCTCTCCGATCAGATAAGCCAGCGGCTGGCGCTGGCAGCGACGTCTGGCGAGCGACCAGATCTCATTTAACTGATGTGGTGTGATTGACAAATCGGATGATGCGAGCAGCTGTGTCTGGGACAATCCCAGAACAGACTGGAGAATGATCGATGTGTCATACGTTGCGGTATCAATACCGGCTTGCAACAACGCCGTTTTTACGGTCCGGCGAACAGAGCCCAGTGTCGGTTTGTCCGACATATCGCTTACCACTGATCACGGTCACCCCGCAGCGGGATAACCGCATTCAGCGCAACAATTGCAACTTCAAGCATCGAGTCATCAGGTTCAGCTGTTGTCAGCCGCTGCATCAGCAGACCGGGTTTGGATATCAATCGCGTGAACTTATTGTCATATCGGCCGGCCAGACGAATAATCTCATAGGCAATACCTGCAACAACCGGCACCAGCGCAAAGCGGATCAACAGATTGATCCAGCGGCTCCACCAGCCGACAAATGAAAATACAATAATGCTGATCAGAATAACAATAAAAAGGAAGGCAGTACCACATCGTGGATGAAAGCGGCTGTACTGCCTGACATTGTCAACTGTCATCGGTTTTCTATCCTCGTAGCAGGCGATGGTCTTATGTTCAGCACCGTGGTACATCCAGACGCGCTTCATTTCTTTCATTCGGTTGGCCAGCTTCAGATAGATCAGGAGTATGATGATCCGGATCAGTCCTTCAGCCAAATTCATAACAATGACAACGCCCCGGCCAGACTCTGCACTGTTGATATGTAACAGCTGTGTAAACAGGGAGACAATCAAATTGGGCAGCAAGAAGAACAGGACCACACTCATCAGCAGCGCTAAAACAGTTGATCCGTACATAGCCAGTTCACTGTGATTTTCCAGGAACCGATCGATCGACTTTCCGATTCGTTTCCAGAAACCGGCAGTCGCCGCTTCGCTTGCAGATTGTCCGGACGCTTGTTCATCTTCCGATGGTGCAAATTCTTCAGACAGTTCTGCTGACTTCAGCAATGCCTTGGTTCCACTGACCAGTTGCCTGAAAATCCGGATGCTGCCACGAACAAAAGGCCAGTTGGCAGCACCTGAAAAAGCGGATAACGCCATTTCTTCGAGTTCGATTTCACCATTCGGGCGACGTACAGCCATCGCTTTCTTCTCGGGTCCGATCATCATCAGCCCTTCGATTAAAGCCTGTCCGCCTATGGTTGTTTTATGCTGACAGCTGCCGCTTTTTGCGTCCGACTGGTCAGTTTGCGTCTTTTTCATCCACTACCTCGTTATTCTTATAACCGTCTATGCAAAAAGGAGGTTTAACCCAACCTCCTCACGCTTATCATTTTTGTTCCATACGTTTCTTGAACTTGTCAACACGTCCGCCCGTATCAACCAGCTTCTGTCGGCCGGTATAAAACGGATGGCAGGTCGAACAGATATCCACGTTCAGATTCGGTTTGACGGATTTTGTTTCAAACGTTTCACCGCATGCACACCGAACAGTTGATTTCCCGTATTGGGGATGGATGCCTTCCTTCATGATTTTCACCTCTCTTACGATACAGCGCGCACCCTCGTCTAAGACCACGGTCCGTATGCTGTACCTGATTCAGCAGTCGCGGGGTCGATTCTATAATAATTTGAGCAGAATGTCAATCTTAATTGTTACCATTGCGTCGATACTGGTTTGTGTACCCGGGTGTAGAATAGGTGTTGCCTGAGTAGCCGCCGCCTGTACCGCCGCTTTGCTGTGCTCCACCAGGCTGCGTTCCGCGCATCGCATCAAAAACATTTTTATCATTAAATGATACATTGACAGATGAAATGAAATGGTCGTTACTCTTTGTTTTCAGCAGCAGATTGATAATCGCTTCTGTCACTGCTGATGTGTCCAACTGGCTAAACGCCTTGCGAATTGTCCAGACTGCATCCAGCTCACGGTTGTCCATCAAAAGCTCTTCACGACGCGTACCCGACTTATTGATGTCGATTGCCGGGAAGATCCGTTTTTCAGATAGTTTTCGGTCGAGATATACTTCCATGTTGCCGGTCCCTTTGAACTCCTCAAAAATAACTTCGTCCATTCGGGATCCCGTTTCAATCAAAGATGTCGCAATAATCGTCAGGCTGCCGCCGTTTTCAATGTTTCGTGCTGCACCGAAAAAGCGCTTCGGTCCGTACAGGGCACCGGGATCCAAGCCGCCGGATAACGTCCGCCCGGTTGGATTGATGGTCAGATTGTAGGCTCTGGCAAGGCGGGTCATGCTATCGAGCAGGATCATGACATCCTGCTTCAGTTCAACCAGGCGCATGGCTCGTTCCAGCACCAGTTCGACAACCTTTGTATGATTCTCAGGTGTTTTGTCAAATGTCGAGTAGACGACTTCTCCGCGAATCGAGCGCTGCATATCTGTTACTTCTTCGGGTCGTTCATCAATCAGCAGAACAATCAGTTTTGTATCGGGATTGTTGATGCTGACAGCATTGGCAATTTTCTGCAGCAGAATGGTTTTACCGGCTTTCGGCGGAGAAACAATCATGCCACGCTGCCCTTTTCCGATGGGAGCAACCAGATCGATAATCCGGGTAGACAGTTCATTCCGGGTCGTTTCAAGAACAAAGCGCTCGTCCGGGTAGATGGGTGTCAGTCTGCCGAAGTGAGGTCTTCTCAGCATTTTTTCAGGTGGTAGGCCATTTACGTCCTTGATATAAAGCAATGCCTGATAACGGTCACTTTCTCGCTGCAGACGAACTGGACCATTGATGTAGTCACCGGGTCTCAAGCCGAAACGCCTGATATATTGAGGGGGGACATAAATATCTTTACTTCCCTGAAGATAGTTGTCTTTTCTCAGGAATCCGTAGCCATCGGGCATGATCTCCAGAACACCACCCTGGATTTCCGAAGGTTCGCTGTGTGTTTTCTTATCCGTTTCATTTTCTTTGACTGTGACAGCGTCAGTTTTCTTATCACCGGCCAGTCCGGCTGTTTCGTCCGTTGAAACATCCGAACCTTCTTTTGGCTGCTCTTCAGCAACTTCGTCTGCAGGTCTTATCTGCCGCGTCGAAATCCGGGATCTCGGCACACGCGTCAGAGGAGGTGGAAATTCTGATGAGAGATGCCTGGTCGATCCATCAGCTTTTTTCATTTCACCGGCTTTTTCCGCGGGTTCCTTTTCCAGTGCAGCTTCCATGCCTTCTGGTGAGGTTTCCTCAGCCATGGGCTCTGTGGCTGTCTGCTGGTTCGACGCTGACTCAACCTTTGATGCGGTCTTTGTCACCTCAGATCTATCCTGAGATGAAGAACCTGTCGTCTTGTCGAGCTGCTTGATTTTGGGGCGACGCCCTCTGCGGGCAGGTTTTGGCGCTGCTGTTTTTTCTGCCGGCTGCGAAACCTCACGTAATTGCCCTCTGTCAACCGGCAAATCAGCACCTGTTTCATCTTTGATCACAGTTTTCTCAGCTGTCTCGGCAGATGCATCCGGTTGTGTTTTACGTGGTCTGGTAGTACGGGTAACCGACGGCTGCTTTTCAGTCTTAACGGCCGTCTTTTTCCTGGTTGGCTGGCGTGTTGCTTTCTTTTTGGGTTCTGCTGCAACTTTAACCGGCTCCAAATCACTCTTTGTATTTGTTCCTGTCGGCTGGCTGTTCATGTTTAGAGTCTCTGTTCTCGCATTTTCCGCTTCGAGAAAAGAGACCAGCTGTGGTTTGGTCATTTTTTTAGCTTCCTGTGCTGTCAGCAAACCTGCGATCTGGGCAATGGCGACCAAATCGGCCTTGCTTTTACCAGCAATCTTGAGAGAAGGCATGATTTCACCTCATTATGGCTGATCAAAACAGCCGTAAACGTTGGATTGACAGACCATCCTTGAACACACGTAATTTGACCCGAAAATACTCCATTGATCAGAATGAAAAACGTGTATGAAGACAGAAATTGTCACATGGGATCAACATAATTATAGAACCTGAAAAAAATGACGTCAAGCTATAGAATGCAAAATAAGCGATAATTGAGCAAATAACTACAGAATAGACAAGATGGAATCATCCATTTGGGCACTACATCAACAGCTGCCGGGTTTTTGGAGCCGGCAGCTGTTCGAAAACATCTTAGACAAGCGTCAGGATGGTATTCTACAGGGTCAGCTGTCACTCAGGGCTGCGAATTTATCCATCATGCCAAGCGCTTTCCCGGTTCCGATCGCAACACAGGAAATCGCCTCATCAGCAACAACTACATCGATGCCGACCTTGGCCGCAAGCATCCGGTCCAAGCCGTAGAGGAGTGCGCCGCCGCCTGTTAAAACAATACCGCGCTGGCTGATATCAGCCATCAATTCCGGCGGCGTCCGTTCAAGCACAGAATGAACAGCTTCAAAAATCTGACTGACCGGTTCTTCCAGTGCTTCGAGCATTTCTGTCGATGTCACGGAAATCGTCGCCGGCAATCCTGTGATTAAATTACGTCCGCGGACTTCCATGGTCAATTCCTCATCCCGCGGGTAGGCACAGCCGATGTTGATTTTCAGTTCTTCAGCAGTTCTGTCACCAATTAATATATTGTGTTTACGACGGACATGTTTGACGATCGCTTCGTCAAAACGATCGCCGGCCACTTTCAGCGAATAATCAACAACCGGCTGACACAAAGAGATGACAGCGATATCGCACGTTCCGCCGCCCACGTCGACAATCATGCTGCCGCAGGCTTTGGTTATGTCGATACCGGCCCCGATTGCAGCTGCAATCGGTTCGCGAATTAAAAACACATCTTTTGCTCCTGCATGTTTACAGGCATCTTCAACTGCCTTCTGCTCAACGGGTGTGATCACGCTGGGCACGCAGACAACGATTGTCGGTTTGAAATAACGGGAAAAAATGCCTTTGCAGACACGTCCGATAAAAGCTTTTAGCATCACTTCCGTTACCTTGAAATCAGAAATGACGCCATCACGCAATGGACGAATCGCATCAACAATACCCGGTGTTCTTCCAAGCATCAGACTGGCATTTTCACCAACAGCCAGCACCTTGCCGGTTTTTGAATTAATGGCTACCACAGAAGGCTCCCGAAGAACAACGCCTCGTCCTTTTACATAAATCAAGACAGATGCCGTTCCCAGGTCAATCCCAATATCCATGCCTAATCCCATAGACAAACCTCTTTCCATATGACTGAAGCAAGGCCTGCCACCAGATAAACTCTGTTTCAGCCTTGCCAATTCGTTCTTTGTGAACGTTGCTTTTCAATGATACAATAGGTTTATCAGATAATCAACTTAATTGGCTGTGCTCCAGCCAATTTTTACGCGTTGCAGGGAGTTATCATATGCTCAAACTGATCGCAGCAATATTGATGCTGGCCGACCATATCGGTTTCTATTTTTATGACCTGCTGCCCGACCCGCTCACATTGCTTCTGCGTACAGCCGGACGTCTTGCCTTTCCGGTTTTTGCCTGGCTGGTTGCCCGCGGGTTTACACGAACACGCCACCCTTTGGCTTATTTCATTCGCATGACCATTTTTGCCGGTCTCTCTGAAGTGATCATCCGTTACGGCCATCATCTGGTTGGACTGCAGCTGGACGGCACCAATGTACTGATCACATTCGCCCTCGCACTTGTTATGCTATCCGGATACCGGCTGGCAAGTCATTCATATTTTGATATGATCGCCAGCCTGAAACCTGTTTCCCCTTCACTGGGAGCGCCGGACTTGCGTTATGATGTCCGCATTAATCCGGGCGGTATAGATCTTGATCCGAAGATCGGACTGCCAATCGGAATCATCATGATGCTGATTGCTGCCGGAGCTGCACTGATCCTGAAACCGGATTATGGTCTGTACGGTTTGCTTGCAGTCCTGCTGTTTCATGTTGTCATCGACCGCTATGACGAGTCAGTCCATTTGAAGCGTTCGGTTCAGGGATTCATTGTGCTCAATGCATTTTTTCTGGTGGTTCGGATCTTTTTTCTGGACTGGCCTGTTGACTGGGCTGTCCTGCAGTGCTTTGCGGTGATTGCCCTCCCTGTCTGCTTCAGGCTGGATCACGATCGAAGGCCAGGCCGTTTTCAACAATATTTTTTCTATTTGTTTTATCCGATTCATATTTTTCTGTTATGTCTGATTCGACTGTTGATTGGTTGAAGTGTCGGTTCATTTGATTCAGCTAAACTCATGATTAATCAAAAACAGGTGTGAAAACGAGGTCTATTTCTGTTAGAATGGTTTAGATTATAGTCTTCAGACGGAAGCGAAGCGAGGTAATGAACATGTCCTATTCCGTGGAAACAGACCGTAAATGGCAGCAATTCTGGGACGAAAGCGGCTTGAACCAGTTTAATCCTGAGAGAATCGAAAAGAAGCTGTATGTACTGGAAATGTTCTCGTATCCATCTGGTGCCAATCTTCATGTCGGACACTGGTATAATTATGCCTTGTCTGATTCATGGGCTCGCATGAAAAAGATGCAGGGTTATGAAGTTTTCCAGCCAATGGGCTTTGACGCGTTTGGACTTCCTGCTGAGAATTACGCCATCAAAACGGGCATCCACCCGCACGACAGCACAATGGCCAACATTAAAACCATGAAGAAGCAGCTTCGTGAAATGGGAGGACTGTTTGATTGGCGTCATGAGCTTGCAACCTGTCTTCCGGACTATTACCGCTGGAACCAATGGCTTTTTCTCAAACTATTTGAACGAGGTCTTGCCTATCGCAAGAAGGCTCCTGTCAACTGGTGCCCGACCTGCAATACAGTGCTGGCCAATGAACAGGTGGTTGATGGAACATGTGAACGCTGCGAATCAGATGTCGTCCGTAAACACCTGACCCAATGGTTTTTTCGAATAACGGATTACGCTCAGGAACTCCTTGATGATCTGGACAAACTCGATTGGCCGGACAAGACAAAGAAAATTCAAATCAACTGGATCGGACGGTCAGAAGGTGCTGAGCTCATTTTTGGTGCTGAAAAGGGCGGCTCGCCGATATTGGACCCCGAGGGAAAACCGGTTGAATTATCCGTCTTTACAACACGGACTGACACCTTGATGGGTGTCACATATGTTGTTGTGGCACCGGACAGTGATCTGTGTGCACTGTTAACGACTGACGACTGCCGATCGAGTGTCGAAGCCTATCAGGAACAGTCAGGCAAAGTGTCTGAGATTGACCGCCTGTCCACAACTCGCGAAAAGACCGGGGTCTTTACCGGATCATACGCCATTCACCCAATCACAGGCGAACGAATTCCTGTCTGGACAGCAGACTATGTTCTGGCGGGTTACGGAACGGGCGTGGTTATGGCTGTACCGGCACATGATGAGCGGGATTTTGAATTTGCCACACTGTTTAATCTGCCGATCAAGCGGGTCATCCGGTCGACTGACGGGTCAGCCGATGATCTTCCCTTTGTTGAAAAAGGAATTTTGTCGGACAGCGGTACCTACTCAGGCCTCACGTCTGATCGCGCGATCGAAGCCATTCTGGCTGATTTGTCGCTGGTGGAAAAAGGCAATCTGAAAATCAACTATCGTCTGCGCGACTGGCTGGTTTCCCGCCAAAGATACTGGGGAACACCCATCCCCATGATTCATTGCGAGCAATGTGGCGCCGTACCGGTACCGGAGAAGGATCTGCCTGTTGAGCTTCCCTACGATGTTGAATTTACACCCGACGGTGAGTCACCGCTCAAAAAAAATCTGGACTTCATCAACACCCGTTGCCCGGTATGTGGCGGCCCTGCCAAGCGTGATCCTGACACACTCGACACGTTTGTCTGCTCCAGCTGGTATCAGTTCCGGTATGTCGACAACAAAAATAACAAAGAACCATTCAGTAAAGAACTTGTCAATCAGATGTGTCCTGTCGATAAATATATCGGCGGTGCTGAACATGCGGCAATGCATCTGCTTTATGCCCGCTTTATCACAAAAGCTTTGCGCGACATGGGTTATCTCGATTTTGACGAACCATTCAAATCACTGGTTCACCAGGGAACAATTCTCGGTGCGGACGGTCAGAAAATGTCGAAATCACGCGGAAACACCATTTCGCCGGATGCCTATATCCAGCAATTCGGCTCAGATGTCTTCCGCATGTATCTGGGATTCGGATTTGCCTATACGGAAGGCGGCCCCTGGAATGACGACGGCGTCAAGGCGATTGCCAAATTCCTCACGCGGATCGAACGTCTGGTTGACTCGCTTGATTTGAACGTTACAAATGAGCGTCATTCAGATTCGGATGCGCGCAAGCTGCTTTATGCCCGCCATCATGCCATCAAATCCGTGACTCAGGATGCGGAGCGGTTCCAGTTCAACACGTCAATATCCAGAATGATGGAATTGCTGAATGCGATTAATCTCTACCAGAGCACTGCACAAAAATGTCAAAAGCAGCTCCTTATTGAGACCGTACAGGATCTGATCCTGCTGCTGGCACCGTTTGCACCCCACTTTGCGGAAGAGCAATGGGAAAGGCTCGGACACAGTGAATCGATTTTCCGTGCTGCCTGGCCGGTTTTTGATCCAGATGCCCTGATCCTGGATACAGTTGAGATTGCCGTCCAGGTTAACGGCACAATCAAATACCGCATAGATGTGCCGACCCAGGCCGACCGGGAAGCCATCCAGCAGCTGATCATGAGTGATCCGCGAACAGAGCGCGCGATGGACGATAAAGAGCTGAAAAAATTCATCTTCGTCCCAGGCCGGCTGGTCAATCTCGTTGTCGCTTAACGATAATGGATAAGCTGCTGCTCAACCTGTTTGGATTATCTGCAGGACTGCTCGTCGGGATTCTCCTCAAACGGACATGGCGTCCACTGCTTTTTGAATCATGGCGGGCTTTGTTTCTGCTTATTCCGGCCACCCTTGCTTCCTCATCTTTCTTTATTCTGATGCGGCTCTGGCCCGATCGGGTTATGCGTGATGGCCCTTTCCTGCTGATGTCTCTGGCGTTACTGCGTTTTTTTATCTGGAGTCTGTTTTTTCTAATAAACACACTGCCTGCTTCCCTGTTTTCAAAACAGGCGGACACCAAGCTTAATGTGATGCAAAAACTGGCAATGCTTCCTGTTTTACTGGGCATCTCCGGCGAGACAGCAGTATTGCTTGTCAATCACGGTACGTGGCCGGTTTCAGAAATTTTGCTAACGCGTTCAGTACCACCGGCTGTGATCGCAGGCATTAGAAACAACGCCTATATTTTTCTGCGGCTGATCACACCAGAAACCGGATTACCCTGGCTGGGTCAGATATGGCCATTTCCCGTTTTCTTCCAGGGCTTAACTGCCATACCGGCGATCAGTCCCGCGGAATTATTGACAGCGGCAGGGTTCTTTCTGATCGGAGTCAGTCAGTTTTCCGTTCACCCTGTCCATCACAGCGCACGGACCAGCCAATAATCCGGCTTTGCTTTGACTCTCAAAAGATTAGAACTTCGAACAATAGTGTGGTAAAATACACAAAGCAGTTTCAACAGCTGAACAACTGGGATTTATGGGGAGATTGAAAATGGGGAAGAAGTGGTTTAGCCGACCGGATGGTACCTATCTGAAAAAAATCGATCCGTTTATGCGTTTTTTTCCTTACATCATGAAAGGAAGAAATGAGGCGGCAATTTATTTTTCGCAGCAAATCGACATCACGACCTTAAAAAGCTACCTGAATCAACGGAATCGCGAAGCGGCATCGAGCCATACAGGCGTTAAATCTACATTATTTCATGCAGTCATGACAGCGCTTGTCAAGACGATTTATGAGCGGCCGCAAATGAATCGTTTCATCAGTGGACGTCGCGTTTATCAGCGGCATGATCTTTCCTTTGCTTTTGTCATCAAACGTGAATTCAACGATGAAAGCAATGAAGAGATCGCAGTTCTGCGTTTTAATCCAGATGATACACTGAGCAGTATCTCTCAGCGAATTCAGGATGAAGTTAAAAACGTCCGCCGCTCTGCGAAAGTCGACGATAAAAAACGTCATGGTATTTTAAACTGGTTCAACTACCTGATGAATATGCCTCGCATTCTGCTTAGAGGACTGGTGCGATTTCTAGCCTGGCTCGACTACCATGGCTGGCTGCCGCGTTTTGTCGTTGAACTGGATCCGATGCACAGCAGCGTTTTTATATCCAATCTGGGCAGTCTCGGAATTGATGCCCCATTCCACCATTTATACGAGTGGGGTACGACATCGATCTTTATGACGATTGGCGTCTCAGAGAAAAAGCCACTTGTTTCACCGAGCGGACAAATGAACATCTGTGATGTCGTCAATATCGCATTCACCATCGATGAACGTATCAGTGACGGTTTTTATTTTGCCCGTTCACTGAAGCGATTCAAGCACCTGCTGGAGCATCCTGAAGAACTGGATGAACCTTCAATTCTACCGGATGTGTCTGCAGAAAATGACTGAATCCTGTTTTCGTAACATATGACATGGTAATACAGACTATTTATGGTAAACTAAAATCAAATAGCTAAAAACAGGTCAAAACCTGCCAGGAGGTAATATGAGCATGGTAACAAAAGATATGATCATTTCAGATGTACTCAATATGGACCGGGGAACGGTTCCGATTTTCTTCCGCAATGGACTTCATTGTCTCGGTTGCGCAATGGCTTCCGGTGAAACCATTGAAGAAGCATGTGCCGTTCATGGGCTGGACTGTGATCTGCTGATGGATGAGCTGAACAATTTCTTTGAAGTGAAGGATTTACCTCAGGCAGACGTCTGATACAGCATGTAGAGATATTGAAGCGGGGCGTAAACCCCGCTTTTTTTATACGTCAACACGGAACTTTTACGTTGCAAAGGCGTCCAAAAACTGATTGATCCGTTCTCTGCCGGACTTGTGATGCTGGCAGATCAGAAAGAAGGGTTGAGCCATGTCCCGAAAACTTTTACTTGTTTTGGTGATTCTGTCTGTCATCCTTGGTTCCATCAGCGGCTGCTTCGGTGAGCCTGCTGGATCATCTGAACAGACAACCCCTACGAACACACAACGAAATGAGGTCGCAGGTTCTGATCTGATGGCCGGTATCGAAGCCACTCCGTTTACCGGAACGGCAGCGTTCAACGAGGATGACGTAAAGGCAATCCAGCTGTTCGCAGCGAATTTGCTGGATCAGGCTGCACAAAACGAAGGCAATATTATGATTTCCCCGGCATCGATCTTTCTTGCTTTGGCAATGACCTTGAACGGTGCAGACACCAGTACTCGGGATGCCATGCTGCAGACTTTGACAGACGGACAGCTGTCAGTCGATCAGGTGAATGCGTTCAGTCGCAGCTGGATGACATATTTAAGCCAGACTGGCTCCAAGACGAAACTTGAGGTCGCCAATTCAATCTGGTTCCGCGATGGTTTTGTTCCATTCGAACCCTTTCTGGAAGCAAATGCTGTCAATTATCATGCAGCGGCTCAAGCGCTCGATTTCAGCAGCCAGTCGGCTGTGGACACCATCAATCAATGGGTTGACGACGCAACCAACGGGCTGATCGATAAAATGATTGAACAGATCAGCCCGACAACTGTGATGTTCCTGATCAACACGATTTATTTTAAATCAGACTGGCAGACACCCTTTGAAAAAGCGGCGACATCTGAGCAGGTGTTCCAGTCACCTGATGGTGATCAGACCGTTCCGTTCATGCAGCAGATAACACCGTTGTCTGTGTTTACGCTGCCGAACGCCACCGGCGTCATGCTGCCATACGATAACAGTCAGTTCGGTTATTTTGCCATTCTACCCGATCCAAGCATAACGCCGCGCGACTGGTATGCTGATCAGGATTCGGAGCAGATCTTAACAACGCTCCATCAGACGATCACCGAACAGGAGCCGACACCGGTTCATCTGGCCCTGCCGGTTTATGAGGCCGAATATGAAGACAGCCTCATCGACGATCTGGATAGACTGGGCATGGGAATTGCTTTCGGCGGATCAGCTGATTTTTCCAGACTGAATGCGAATCGCTCAAAAGGCCTTTACATCAGCGAAGTCAAACATAAAACCGTTATACGCGTCAACGAGAAAGGGACTGAAGCTGCAGCATCAACATCGGTTGCTATCGACGAATCTGCCCCTGGTTACGAGAAAGAACTGATTTTTAACCGACCGTTTTTATACGGAATTATCGATCTTCAATTTGGATTACCACTCTTTATAGGAATACTGGAAAATCCAGCAGCAGACTAAGCGATCACGAAGCACCGCCTGATCAAAAAGCGAACCGGCCGGCTCGCTTTTTGATCAGAACTGTATCTTCAAGGATCGGATCAATCATTTCTTGTCTCAATTATCATATCGACCATATCTGGCTGCTGCTTCAGCAAAAACAGCAACTTTGTCAGCCGGTGTATTTTCGTTGAAATAATCTGTTGTCGCCAAGATGAACCGTCCGCGTTTTTTTGCCAGCTCAAGCGTCTTCCGCACGGCTTCCTCGATTTCTTCATTTGAGCCATAGCGCAGCAGATGAATCTGATCAATATTGCCAGACAGAATAATATCCGGATTAAAGACATTCAGTGCCGTCTCCAGATCCGTATCACCATAGGGCGGGGGCGTCAGCGATTCATACATATTCATACCAATGCCGGAATACAACGGCAGAAGTTTTTTGGCGTCCCCACAATTATGATAGACGTGATACAATCCCATATCGCGTACGTCTCTGGCCAGCTTTGCCTCAAATGGAAGGATGTATTCCGAAAAGTACTCCGGCCCAACCACATTACCATTGGCAACATTACCGCCGCAACAGACCATGTCCGCGCCGAAAGCAGCATATTGACGGAATACTTCAAGCTCGCGTTTGATGAAATACCCCATCATCGCTTCATAAAAATCCTTCTGTACATACGGGTCAATCAGCAGATCGTCCAGCTTTCGATACATGCTGGTCATATTAAAGGCACCTTGTCCCCACGGTGCAACCAGTCCACGCCCTGCTAGATATTCTTTTGCCCTGCGTATGTTCGTACCGTCATAAGTCGGTACAGGTGGTTGATATTTGAGGAACTGGTCGAAATCCTCAGGTTCCTTGATATAATATTCACTAATCGCTTCAACGGCTTCGAAGGGACTGACCTGACTGAATTTCTTGATCTGGCGCAGCTCACGTTCCGGAGTTCGGATTGTTGTGATGACCTGCCAGGATTGACCAGGTTCCAATATCTGTTTTTCGTTGGTCACACGCCATTGTTTACTGTCGCACGCTGTTTCATCCAAAAAGTTGATTGTGCAGTTTCTCAAAATGATGTCAAATCCGAAATGATCATAGACTTCTATCGATTTGGTGATCGGATCAGAACCCGCCTGTTGAAAAAACTCATCAACATAATTCACATGGATAAACGGTGCCACCGGAACCCGTTCCGTTTTTTCACCGCGAAGTGTCCTCGCTAAAATCGATTCATTTTGCTTCATTGTGTTGATCCTCCCCCTCTTTTACCAATAGACTTGTGATTTAAAATTTGAATGTGGCGCTAATTTGATCGAACCCTCTATGACAAGCCGTCAGGCAGCCTTAACATCCATTATTATACATGATTCGTTTTGATACTCAAAGGGTTTTGTAACAGCAGTCGTCTGCCTTCCCCTCCTGCGAATGTCTGCTCAAAAATGTACTGAAAGATATTTCAAAACAGGCTCAGGATACAGCCGCTTTTTTCAACGCAGATCCTAACCCGAATATTACCAGAAGGGTCAGCCAGGTCAACATCATGGCGGTGTATAAGCTGGTATTCTCGGCAATTAACCCGGAAAACCAGGGGAAAAACACACTGGCGAATGATCCGCTCAAAAATATCAGTGATGATACCGTCCCGGAATAATCAGGATATCGGTTGCAGGCAATCGTGACAAGAAGCGGAATCGTTCCACCCGTGACAAGTCCATTCAAAAAAAGCGCAGCCAATAGAATAGTGCCGTTTTGTGTCATCAGCCCCGAAGCCATGAAGACAGCACCCAGCAAAGCTCCAAAAATAAGCATGCGCATAGGCTTCAATCGCTCAATCAGGTGGGCTCCCAGAAATCGTCCCAAAGTCATACCAATCCACAAACTGGTTATGCCAAGTCCGGCGATAGCCGGCGCCATCTCAAGGTAATCCTCCATGTACATGGGTATCCAGATACTCAGGGTACCATGGTGTCCGGTGTAAAAAAACATAATCAGGCTGACGATCCAAATAAAGGGTTGACCTTTCATGAAGCGCAGAGGTTCGAGCAGCGATTTCCTCTCATTTTGCTTCTTAAGCGGGTCACGCACCGGAAGGTCAGACTTTTCATTTTTTGTCAGGATCGGCAGAAGAAGAATCAAAATTATTGCGATCACACCGAGAATACTGAATATTTTATTCCATGCAATCTCACGGGAAAGCAGAAAATATACATACAGTGGACTGGCACAGGCACCAACACCAAAGAAAGTATGAAGAAGCGTTAGATAGTATCCTCTGCGATCCGAGCGAACATCCGCAATGTAAGCACTGAGAAGGGTGTCAGATAATTTGCTTCCGGCACCGATGAAGAAGAAAACAACCAGCAGCGCCACATAGACATTGACGAGACCGACGAGAAAAAGGCCCAACCCAAACGCAAAGAATGCGAGACTGAGCAGTCGGGATTTTGACAATCTGTCAGAAACAAAAATGCCGATAACGATGGCCAGAATACCGCCAATGCTTTTTGCTGACACAAACAAGCCACCTTGAGACAATGTGATGCCATACTGATCAATGATCCGCGGCATTAACGGCCCCATCATGGTCGTGCTGATGGCATACACGGCATTCAGGAGAAACAAGTAACCGGTCAGCCATTGGCGGCGAGCAAAAACAATCTTCTGATCTGCTGTTTCGGTTTGGACTCCAGACTGCTGCATATCAAACCTTCCGTTAATTCCTACAACTCTGCCCTCTATCCTATACAAGTGGTTGCAGACTGTAAAGAGCTTTTGTCAAAGCCGCTTCACGAAAGCCGTTTCACGAAAGCCGTGTTACGATAGGCTGGCTTGAAGAGTTTGTTAAAACTTCGGTGCAGTGCTGGAAAAACTCAAACACAAAGAAATGTCCAGCAGGAGTCAATCATATATTGTATAATGTGATCGTTGTTCTTATCTTATTGAAACTGTCTGCAACCTACGTTTGATTCTTGTTATCCAGACATGTTATCCGGACCACAACGCAATATATGGGGGTTCTATATGAGCAGAAATAAATACAGAATACTGGCAGGTGCGCAGGAAATTGATATAACTCCGGCAATGGGTATCCAGATTTCCGGCGACATCGGTCGGAAAAGAAGTGCCGAATACGTTACCGATCCTATCTATGTTAAAGCTCTTGTTGTTTCAAGCGGCCAAAAATCAGCGTGTATCATTACCATGGATGTTCTCGCCGTCGATAAGACCTCTTGTGAAACGATCAGAAATTCTATTCATCACGATTATGGGATCGAGAAGGCTGCCATCATGATTCATGCGCTCCAGAACCATTCTGCACCCGCTGTTGGCAAAGTAAGTGTATCAGATTATTTCGAAAGTGCCGGTCTGGAAAAATACGTTCCTGAAGATTGCTCGTGGCTGTTTGGTGAAGAGAAAGTGTATACTGCATTTGTTATTGCCCAGACATTATCGGCAGTAGCTGATGCACATGGGAACATGCAGGAAGTTTTTCTGTCTCATCACAGGGCTATTGACGGAAGAGTCGCTGTAAACAGAAGGTATGTCATGCGTGATGGCTCGGTAAAAGGCGAACCAGCTCATCTGGATCCGAATATTCTTTTTTGTGAGGGTCCTATTGATCCTGAAATCGGTATTGTCTTAATGCAGAATGACAAACTCGAGACGATTGCCGTGATACTCAACTATGCGATGCACCCATGCGCTGGATACAACCACAACTACATATCTGCTGATTGGCCTGGCTCATGGGCAAGCATGATGAAGCAACATCTGGGGGAATCGTGCATCCCGATTGTCATAAACGGCTTTTGCGGCAACCTCGTCAACATGAATCCACTCGATCCTGATCAAGACAGACAGGCTGAAAGGTTAAGATACAACAAAGCAGACGATAATATGCCAAATCCCCGCAACTGGGGTCCTGATAAAGAAGTTTCAGCCAAAAAACTGACCGAGTCAACGATGCGTTCGCTGTCTGATTATTATCTGGTCAAGTCGAAACCTTATTCAATAAAGACGGGATGTATCGACTATATCAGCGAAATCATACATATTCCCTATCGTACCATGAACAAAGATCTTGTCGAACAAGCCAGAAATCTGGTCGATTCTTTCAGCGAACCTGACTGGGTTGATGCGACCAAAACTGCTGTCAAGTGGGACTGGTATTATGCACTTTCAAGGCTTGACCTTGTGAAAATGGTTCATGAAACAAAAGTATTTGATTATGAAGTACAAGTCTTGAAAATATGTGACATCGCTTTTGTTGCCGTTGCCGGCGAACCTTTTATCGAAGGTCAGCTCGAAATAAAGAGAAGATGCTCCGGCAAGAACATTATCGCTGCTCACATGTGCCATCATTATGCCGGTTATCTCCCTACCGAAAGAGCATTAGTTGGCGGTGGTTATGAAACGGATATGTCTATGGGATCAAAGCTGTATGCAGGCGCACTTCAGGATGTCATTGACAAAGCTGTCGAGCTGGTTAACCGGCTGTTTTAGGTCCTTGATTGCTGAGCCGCATGCACGACCGATTCTTGCACAACATAATAAGTATTTTGTTCATCATTGTGCCTTTCAAATTTAGGCATGTCGCACCAATTATTTGCACCAGAACCTGTTTTTTGATCAGTCACTGCGAGTATCTGATTTTGCCTCCCGGCTGTCGATTGACGTCCGATAGACCAGGAATCGGCAGACTAAAAACTCGGTAACGAAGTTGATCAGCATCGTACCGCCCAGGACCAGGTAATCGTTCCAGCCGATATCGGTTAACCAGTCACCCCACCAGGTCGACAGAGGTGTGAAAATCAGGTAGTAGCCCAGGACTTTGAGCATCGCCTTAGGGTAGTTGGCAATCGAGCGGAAGGTGAATCGGCGGTTGACAGTGAAGTTATAGACGACCGAGAGGATCAGGGCGATCAGATAAGCCGGCCAGTAAGAAAAACGGGCGACTTCGTTGAGCAAGGTGAAACTGGTAATTTGTATGATACCGGCTGAGGCCGAGAATAGGGTGAACTTGATAAAGCGCCAGAAATCTTTGCTGTCGTTGCGCACTGCGAAACCTTGCCCGTCGTCCATGGCCTTTACCCCCACAATTCTTAAGACATGTTGTTAAGTATATCACATGAGTGCATCGTTACTGCTATTCAATCGTGCTTTTGACGATTAACGCCGCTTGGGCTGAATTGGGTGGGCGTGCAAGCGATTGAAAAAATTGCTGGTTTTCTTTTAAATAAACGATGTTTTTATAGAGATTCAAGTTTACTTACCAGTCAGTCAAGCACAAAATTTTATTCCATTGACCGGAATAACAGAAAAATTTCTTTCCAGTGCCCAATTAGCACCCGCTTTTTACGTTTGTTTAATGAAACATAAAAACATTAAAAGTACACACTATTAAAAACCGCCTGATATCAAGCATCAAGCGGTTTTTCTTGGAGCCTGTGATCGGACTCGAACCAACGACCGGCTGATTACAAATCAGCTGCTCTACCAACTGAGCTACACAGGCATGAGCGAATGCATTGAATATACTATATCGAAGGCTGTGTTTTTGTCAAGCAGGATTTCAGATCGTTTGCTGGCAAGTAAACAATTATATGAAAAGATTTCCGTTCAGGACTAAACGGAAGACGGATCGTCCCGTCTTAGCTCAGTCGTCCTGCCGATATTGAGCAGGACCTGTATCGTATAGATTATTTCCTTTGCTGTCAATGATAACCAGAACAGGGAAATCCTTTACAACCAGCTGACGAATTGCCTCTGTTCCCAGATCAGGGTAGGCAATAATCCTGGCCTCTGTTATGTGTTGTGCCAGCAAGGCACCCGCCCCGCCGGTCGCACCAAGATAAACTGCCCCGAAGCGAATCATCGATTGAATGACCGGATCGCTTCGCTGACCCTTGCCGATCATAACCCTTAATCCGTGTTCAATCAAAGCAGGCGTATATAGATCCATCCGTCCGCTTGTTGTCGGGCCTGCCGACCCAATAACTTGTCCCGGGCAGGCCGGACAAGGTCCTGAATAATATATCGTCTGCCCCTGCAAGTCGAAAGGTAATGGCTGTTGATCGTTGATCGCTTCAATCATGTGCTTATGAGCCGCGTCCCGAGCGGTATAAATAACCCCGCTCAGCGCCAGTAAATCACCTGCTTTAAGCTCAAGACGAACTGCATCCGATAGTGGCAGCTGTAACTTTTTTCGATTCATGATATTGTCCTCACAATCATTCACATTTACGGCTCACGCTCTACAAAACAGCTTCCGCATGGCGCGTGGCATGGCAGCTCATATTAACAACGACCGGCATGCCGGCGATGTGAGTCGGATAAGTCAGTATGTGGACAGCCAGTGCGGTCTGCGTCCCGCCAAGCCCGCCGGGCCCGATTCCCAAGTGATTGACAGCATCCAGAAGCTCACCCTCAAAACGGGCTGTTTCCCGGTCGGGATGGTCTTGCCCTGTCGGTACCAGCAACGCCCGTTTAGCAAGTATGGCTGCCTGTTCCAGAGTCCCGCCGATGCCGACACCGACTACAACAGGCGGACATGGGTTGGGTCCCGCTTTTTCAACTGTGTCCAACAGGAACCGCCTGACGCCCTCACGACCTTCAGAAGGCTTCAGCAGGCGGGCGGCACTCATGTTTTCACTGCCGAACCCCTTAGGGGCAACAATCAACCGCAAGCGTTCTCCTGGGACAAGTGTGACATGGATAACCGCCGGCGTATTGTCGCCTGTATTGTTACGATTCAAAGGGTCGGCAACGACAGATGCGCGCAGGCAGCCAGAGCGGTATCCTGATGCCACGCCGCGGTTGACGGCATCCTCGAAGCTACCGCCAGTAATATGGACATCCTGTCCTACTTCCGCAAACACAACCACCATCCCGGTATCCTGACAGATCGGCATGCTATTACAGTCAGCAAGCTCAGCATTACTGATCAGGTCATCCAGAACGGACTGGCCTGTCGCTGACGATTCCAGTTGACGGGCTCTAGCCAAAGCGTTCTTTAAATCATCTGGCAGGTGAAAATTTGCAGTCTGGCATAAACCAGTAATTGTTTCGGCGATTAGATCACAGGTTATCGTTCTCATGTTGGCCTCCAGGAAAACAGGCTCTGACACCTGATTGATTAAAAACAGCTACTCAGATATCTTATCTTATCTGTCGATTAATGTAAAAATCAACTTTTTTCCGGCTTTAGCCTAATATTCGGGCATTTATGTGCTTTTTTCACTTGACACTTCATGTCATTTCGTATCATAATATTGTTTGAAATAACTCCCAAAGGAGGCAGAACGCATGAACAAAACAGATCTGGTTGACGCCGTTGCCAAAGCTACCAAACTTAGCAAAAAGGACAGCGAAGGAGCGATCAACGCGGTACTTGACACCATCACCGATGCTCTGAC
>LSQX01068303.1_pt1 | contig 35281 bp, 37 predicted proteins | sample 654561 | NCBI WGS metagenome assembly LSQX01 (sample SAMN04489861, study PRJNA283612) | anaerobic digester metagenome | isolation source: 4 biogas reactors fed with cattle manure at either 37C or 55C with and... | place: Denmark: Kongens Lyngby | collected 2014 | reverse complement strand
GCTTTATCGATCCCTTCCAGGGAACGGTTGGCTCCAACTTCGTGTTCAATGAACTGAAACTTAAAAAAGCCGTTATCTTTGTCGATAACAGCAGCGACTACTCCAAAGGTCTGGCCGCTTTCTTCAAACAGGCTTATCTGGCCAAGGGCGGACAGGTTGTCGGAGAAGAGGCTTATCTGCAAAAGGACACGGACTTCAAAGCTGTTTTGACCAAAATCAAAAACATGAATCCTGAGGTGCTTTACGTTCCCGGTTATTATGAAGAAGTCGGAAAAATTATCAAACAGGCACGTGAGCTTGGTATGAATATGCCAATCGTCGGCGGCGATGGCTGGGACAGCCCTAAACTTGCGGAAATCGCAGGTGCCGCTCCATTGAACAACACCTTTTTCACCAACCATTATTCACCGGATGACACCAGTGCCGCGTCTAAGGCATTTGTTGACGCCTACGTGAAAACTTATAGCCAAAAACCGGATGCCCCGGCAGTTCTGGGCTACGATGGCGCCCGTTTGATGATTGATGCCATTAGCCGTGCAGGCGCTGTCGATGGTGCAAAGGTTAGCAAGGCTCTTGCCGAAACCAAGAATTACAAGGCGGTTACCGGTGAAACATCACTGAACGCAACCCATGATGCTGTAAAAAGTGCTGTTATCATCGAATTCAAGGATGGCAAGCAGTCCTATCGTGCAACTGTAAAACCTTGATTTAGAGCATATTAAATAAAAAAAGCTTTCCCTTGTTTGTGGCTGCCGCTGGCTTCCGGGTCCGTGGCAGCCGCTTTATTTTCACTTTGCAGGAAATAACGGCTCGGGCGGCGAATGGATTATACTTGAGATTTTCAGCATTGAAGGGAGGAACGAAAAATGACGGAACAGGAATGGAATGAATATGTGGATTTTGCATCCGGCGGAGAATGGCCGATACCGCGGGGCATGATCAGCGACTATAATAATTGGCTTTGCCGGTCGATTGTAGGGAGGGCGCTTTATTTTCGGGACAAGGTGGAGGAAGCAATGACCGTTCTGGCGACGGTTGTCGACGTAGAGCCTTCAATGGAGAAGGCGGAAAAGGGCATGTCGGAAGCCGAGCACAAGATTCTTTGTCTCAGGGATATTGCCAAGATTGTCTGGGGACTGACACGCAATACCGAGGCAGCGCTAAATTATTGGGATCAGGCAGTTGGGCTGTGCGCACAATACAAGCATCCTTTTGTCAGCGTGGCACGCGGGGAAATCAGTTACGGAAGATTGATCATGCTCGTGGCGGCAGGCTGCGAGGAGCAGGCCTGCAGCGAAGCGCGCCTGATGACGCAGCACGAAAGCTTTGAGCGAGAGGGAATCAACAGCTATCGCTATTTTGCCTACAGATTTCTGGCAGAGCGGGAATATGCGCAGGGCAATCTGCAAAAGGCTGTATTGCTTTATGAAAAGGCTTTCTGCTATTACCCTAAATCGGCCGAAGGTGAACGTGATTATGCTGCTGCAGCCAAGATGACCGACCCGGAAGAGCGTTACGCGAAATACCAGCATATGAGTTCTATGCAGTACCTGCAGTGGGAAATAACAGCATAGTTAATTGAACGATTAAAACATTTTAAATACAAACTCTCCGAAAATTGGTACAATATTTTTGTATAAAAGATCGTACTTTACATTTGAGGGGAAGGTTTTAAGGGATGCTTTTTGGAAAGAAGTTTTTTCTCATGGGTTTGGTTTGTTCTTTATCAATTCCAAGTATGGTATCGGCTGAAGGTTTCGGCATTAATGAGTGGAGCGCCGAAGGCGTCGCTATGGGCGGGGCAAGAATGTTTGCCGAGAACGACCCTGCTAATGTGGCCTACAATCCGGCTTCTATTACTAAAGTCAAAGGTATGGCGTGGAAAACCGGTGCCGTTTATATCAGCCCGCATGGAAAATACACCGCGTATCCCAAGGATGGGGGATCTGCCCAATCCGGTAAGAATGTCGTTCATCCTGGTATTTTGCCTTATTTCTACTATGTTGACCAGATTGATGAAAAACAATGGTTTGGCATAGGAACTTTCACACGCTTCGGCATGATTTCGGAATTTGGCAAAGATTCTATTGTTGCCACCAATGCTTATTCTTCGGAACTGAAAGGTATGAGCATTACGCCTACTTATGCGTGGAAGCCAGATGCGAAAGTCAGCGCAGCTTTAGGCGCAGAGATCAATTATGTTGGCTTAAATTTAAAGAAAAAAATAGCTGGCGGAGCTTATGATTCTGAAACAGAAGGCGACAGTACTGCTTTAGGTTGGAACGCAGCTGTTAATTATGAATTCGATGATAAGAATGAAATAGGTCTTGTTTATCGTTCGCGTATTACACATACCATGGAGGCTGATTTTACTTCGACTTATAGCATTTTGAACTCTAAGGCACATGGCAAAGTGGTCTTGCCTGACAGCTATTCCATTGGTTACAATCACAAATTCGATGATAAGACAAGAGTAGAATTGCAAGGAACTTATACGCGTTGGAGCACATACGATAAGCTCAACATTTATTTTGACAATCCCTATACTACGGATAGTTTGGACCCTAAGAACTGGAGTAACGGCTGGCGCTATGCAATTGGCGTAGAACGCAAACTGAGTGATAAATATACGCTTATGGCTGGTTTTGCCTATGATGAGTCTTCTATACCTGATGAACATGCAGACTTTATGATACCGACCGGCAACAGAAGGACTTACTCGCTAGGCGGGCAGTATCATGACAAGGAACAGACGGTTACGCTGACTTTGGGGCATCTGGATATAGGCGACAAGGATATCAGCCCCAAGCCGGGGGACGCCTTTACAAGAACACATACATATGATAACTATGCCAAGGTTGTCGCTGTAGGTTACGAACGCAAGTTTTAACAACTGATTTAAGCAGGCAGTGCCTTCAAACGGCACTGCTTTTGTTGTAAGTTTTCAGAATAAGGAAAATTCGAGGTGGTAAAGATGAGTAGCTGCAAGCCTGTGACAGAAGAAGTGCTCGACGCTCTGCGCAAGGAGCTCGGGAGTGAAAATGTCCTGACAGCTCCCGAGAAGTTGGATGTCTACAAGACGGACGAGGAAACGAATCCACAGTACTTTCACCTGCCGGAAGCGGTTGTTTCCCCTGGAACAGCCGAGGAAGTGGCGGCGGTAGTAAAACTGGCAAACAAGTATCTTTTCCCGTTGACAGTTCGTTCGGCCGGAACAAGCCTCGCCGGCGGGGCAATTCCCGTTTGCGGCGGCGTGGTGCTTTTGCTTGAGCGTTTAAACAAGGTTATTGAGGTCAATCGCGACGCGATGTTCATGGTCGTCGAAGCTGGGGCCTTGACGAAGGAAATACAGGAAATTGCCAACAAGGAGGGCCTTTTGTATGCCGGTGATCCCTGCAGTGCGAACAGCTGCCTGATTGGCGGCAACATAGCCACGAATGCCGGAGGCAATAAGGCTGTCCGTTATGGCACGACCAGAAACCAGGTTTATGCGCTCGAAGTGGTGACGCCAACGGGCGATATCGTCGAGATGGGAGCGCGCCTGCAGAAAAAAACCACGGGCTACTGCCTTGAACAGCTTCTGATTGGCAGCGAGGGAACGCTTGGCATCATAACCAAGGCAACGCTTAAGCTGCAGCCACTTCCCCCCTTCAAGTTCGACCTTTTGGCCATCTTTACCGAAGTCGAAAAGGCCGTCGATCTTGTGCCGAAGGTCATCAAGGCCGGAATCACGCCGACAAGCGTGGAGTTTATGGACAACAGCTTTGTGCGTTCCACTAACGATTACTGCGAAAGCAGGCTGCCGCACTATGAAGACGGCAATTATGTCATTATTACAGTGGAAACCTTCAGCGAGGACGAGCTGGATATGAAGATGGAGCTTCTGGACGCCTTGTGTACACAAGGCGGCGCGGTTGAGGTTCTGGAAGCTGACGAGAGGGTATGGCGCTTGCGCCGCAGCTGCCAGGAATCGGTCCGCGTAATAAGCCTCGTCAGCATTACCGACGATTTGGTTGTCCCGCTCGACAAGATTGCGGAAACCATCAAGTTCGTGATGGAAACAGGGAAGAAATATCCCTTCCGGGTCATGACACTGGCTCACGCCGGTGATGGCAATCTGCACTTTGTCCTGTGCAAGTGCCAATTATCCGACGAAGTTTGGGAAACAGAAGTAAACAGGTTCCATGAAGAGGTTTATGCTTATGCCTATGGTATTGGCGGCCGCCTCTCGGGAGAGCATGGCATCGGTCTTAAGAAGCTCGAAGAATTGGAAAGGTACACTTCTCCCGGCGAGCTTTCCGTAATGAAGACGATTAAAAAGGCTATGGACCCCAATAATATTTNNAAGTTGTTACAGATTTAGGTTGAAAAAGAGTAATGTTTCCAAAGAAACATTACTCTTTTTTTGCAGCGAATTGTTTACGGATAGGTGACAATTTGCTTTAATTAGTGTAAAATCATTAGGTAAGTTAGCGCAGCAAAGAAAAACTTTAGTAGGAGTGTAGAATACGATGAGCAATTATAAGCCGGTAACAGAAGAAGTTTTGCAGGAGCTAAGGGCTGCCGTAGGAGCAGAGTATGTTTACAACGATGTTGAAAAATTAAATCAGTATAAGACGGACGAAGAAACCGACGTTCGTTTTCACCATTTGCCGGAAGTCGTTGTTGCACCGGCGAACACTGAGGAAGTAGCGAAAGTTGTACGGATTGCGAATAAATATCTGGTGCCGCTGACGCCAAGAAGCGCAGGAACCAGCGTTTCTTGCGGTGCCATACCGGTTTGCGGCGGCATAGTGCTCCTGCTTGAGCGCATGAACAGAATCCTTGAAGTTAATGAAGATGCAATGTATATGGTGGTTGAGGCCGGCGCCAGGACGGTAGAAATCCAGGAACTGGCGAACAGCAAAGGCTACCTTTACGCAGGTGACCCGTGCAGCTCCGACAGCTGCCTGATCGGCGGCAACATTGCCACGAATGCCGGCGGCAACAAGGCAGTGCGTTACGGTACGACCCGTGACCAGGTCTATGAAATTGAAGTGGTGACGCCAACCGGCGACATTGTGAACTTAGGAGCGCGTCTCAAGAAAAAGTCAACCGGCTATTGCCTCGAACAGCTCGTGATTGGCAGTGAAGGAACTTTGGGCATCATTACGAAGGCGACACTCAAGCTTATGCCCCTTGCCCCCTATAAGCTTGACATTCTTGCGATTTTTACGGATTTAAACAAAGCGATTGACATCGTGCCGGTTTTGATCAAGGCGGGCCTGAATCCGACAAGCGTGGAATTTATGGCTAATGAGTTCGTGCGTTCGGCCAGTGACTACTGTGAGCTGAAGCTGCCGCATTACGAGGACGGACACTACGTCATCATTACGATTGAAACCTTTAACGAAGACGAGCTTGAGAGAAAGATGGAGCAGTTAGACGAACTGTGCAACGCCAACGGCGCGACGGACGTACTCGAGGCGGACGACAGGGTTTGGAAGATTCGCCGCAACTGTCTTGAATCGACCCGTGTTCTCAGCCTTGTGAATTCCTCCGATGACATGGTCGTGCCGGTAGAAAAGATTGCCACGACGATTGAGCACCTGACGGAAGTCGCGAAGGATTATCCCTTCACGGTATTCACTCTCGCACATGCCGGTGACGGCAACCTTCACTTCACGATGCTGAAGGGGAACATGAGCGACGAACAGTGGGAAAACGAGCTGGAAAGATTCCATGCCGAGGCTTATCCTTACATTTACAGCCAGGGAGGAAGACTTTCGGGCGAACACGGCATCGGCGCCAAGAAGCTTGCATCCATGGAAAAATATACGGATCCGGTAGAGATGAAGATGATGCGTGCCGTTAAAAAGGCACTTGATCCAAACAACATTTTGAATCCCGGTAAGATTTTCAATATGAATTAAGCGAAAAAGTAGGGGCTGTCTCGAATAGGTTTTAAAACCTACTCGAGACAGTCCCTTTCCGTTTTTTCAGTCGTTTTAGGCTCAGAGCCATTTGCGGTTTTTAAAATTGCGGTAAAGAAAATGGGCAATCAGGCCCATGAAAGCTATGCACAGAGGATAACCCCATGCGAAGCCAAGCTCCGGCATATGCTCGAAGTTCATGCCGTAGACGCCTGTGATGAAGGTTAGAGGTAGAAAGATGGTGGAAATCAGCGTCAGGTTTTTCATGATTTCATTTGTACGGATATTAATATTCTCTGAATTAATCTGCATCAGCATGGTTATTGTTTCATGATAGACCTCGCACGATTCCGCCAATTGTTCGACATGGTCGCTTAAGTCGGTGAGATACGGGTCGATGTTTGCCTCGAAATATTGCTCGCGCTTGAAACGCAGGTCAGTCACGAATTTCCGGAGAGGTATTATGATGCGGCGGACAAGCGCGATGTCATGTCTCAGAGCGCCGATTTCCTCAAGGGGAGCGGTTTCTTCCTTTAAATCGAGGAGTTTGTTCTCCAGACGGTCAAGTCTTTGGTGCAGCTGTTCCATTATCGCGAAATGTCCGTCAATCAGGTTGTCAAGCAGCATGTAAAACACGTAGCCAGTGTTGCTGTAAGGCGGCTTCAGCGTCATCAGGCGCTCGCGCGCGCCTTGGAAGCTGTCATTGACCGGCGGCTGAAAGGTCAGCACATAACCCGGGCCCAGAACGATGGCGACATGCTCCGTGTGAAGCTTCTTGCGATGAGCGAGAGCGATGCGCTTCGTCACAACGAGCAGATGGCTGTCGAAGGCTTCGATTTTCGGCCGGTGTCTTGTATTGATGATGTCTTCCTGCAGTAGCGGCGGAACATTTAAGGTTTCAAAAAGCAACTGAAGCGAACCGGGTTCGGAAAGGCCCTGGCTGTCGATCCAGGTCACGGTATCCCCGGAAAGTCTGAGCAGTTCGTCAGTTAATACTGCGGACTCTTGCTTTGAGGCACCGTCCTGCTTAGTGATGGTATAAACGGTAAATTTTGCGGGAATGCTTTCCTTGACTCCGACCGAGATGAAGGAACCGGGGGGCATTCCCGTTTTTTCTGAAATGTTTCCAACCGAGCCTTGCATGACATAACCTCCTCATTGCCGTCTGACTCTATTTTACGCCCACCTGTCAGTATCTTCAAGTGTTTAACAGAGTATTAAGGTCATAGGGAGTATCCTGGTAGACATAGTGGTTGAGCCAGTTGTAAAAAAGCAGGTTGGCGGTGCTGCGCCATCTGACAAGAGGCGGCAGTGAGGGGTTGTCATCGGGGTAGTAGTTCAGGGGCACGGAAGGGTTTAAGCCCTGAGCGAGATCCCGCTCGTACTCTGCCTTTAGCGTCATCGGATCATACTCCGGGTGGCCGCAGATAAAAAATTGCCGGCCCGTATCGTCGCTGACCGCAAAGACGCCGGCGACTGGTGATTCCGACAAAAGCTTAAGCCGGTTGTTTTTCACAATATCCTCGCTGCGGACTTCGGTATGCCGTGAATGCGGTACGAAAAACAGGTCGTCAAAGCCTCTGAAGAGCTTGTCGACATAATTGGGGTTTAGCGTGTGGGGGAAAACCCCGGATTTTTTTTTCGGCAGGGCGTACTTGGGTATGCCGTAATGGTAATACAAGCCTGCCTGTGCGGCCCAGCAAATGTAGAGTGTGGAATAAACGTGGCGCTTGGCCCACTCGAGGATGCGGCAGAACTCCTGCCAGTATGCGACCTCCTCGAAAGGCATGTTTTCCACCGGTGCCCCTGTGATGATCATGCCGTCATAAAGGCGGTCCTTTACATCATCAAATGCTTCATAAAACTTTATAAGATGCTCGGCGGGCGTATTGGTAGGCGTATAGGTATAGGTGCAGACAAAGTCAATCTCTACCTGTATCGGGGTATTGCCCAGAAGTCTCAGGAACTGGGTTTCGGTAATTATTTTTGTCGGCATCAGGTTTAGCAGAAGGATTTTCAGAGGCCTGATGTCCTGAGCTTCGGCTCTTTCCTCCGGCATTACGAAAATATCTTCCTTTTCCAGGATGCTTTTGGCGGGCAGGTCATTTTTTATGCGAATCGGCATTTGGGATACCCCCTTTGTTTTTAATCGAGTTTGCCTGACGCTGCGAGCGCCTGAGCCAAATCCTCCAGGATGTCGTCGATGTGCTCAAGACCAACGGACAGGCGTATCAGGTCGTCGGGAACACCGGACCGGGACCTTTGCTCGCTTGAAAGCTGCGAGTGGGTGGTGCTGGCAGGATGTATGACAAGGGACTTGGCATCGCCAATGTTTGCCAAGAGAGAAAAAAGTCTGAGGGAATCTATGAATTTTTTGCCTGCGACAAGACCGCCCTTGATGCCGAAGGTGAAAACGGCGCCGGCTCCGCGCGTAAGGTATTTGGCGGCTTTCGCGTGGTCGGGATGGCTTGGGAGGCCGGGATGACTTACCCAGGCAACCTGCTCGTGTTCGGACAGAAACCTTGCTGCCGAAAGAGCATTCTCGGAATGGCGGGCCATTCTAAGGTGCAGGGTCTCAAGCCCCTGCAGTAAGAGAAAACTGTTGAAGGGACTGACGCATGCCCCGTAGTCTCTTAGAATCTGCGTGCGAAGACGTGTAGAGAAGGCTTTTGCTCCGAGGTCGGCGGCATAGTTCAAACCGTGGTAGGAAGGGTCCGGACTGGCAAGCAGAGGAAATTTGCCGTTATTCCAATCGAAGGATCCACCTTCTGTAACTACGCCGCCCATAGATGTTCCGTGACCGCCAATGAACTTGGTTGCCGAATGAACAATTAGATCGGCGCCATAGGCAAACGGCCTGAAAAGATAAGGCGTGAGGAAGGTGTTGTCGATGATTAGCGGCAAGCCGTGCGCGTGGGCAATAGACGCGGCTGCCTCAATGTCGAGCACGTCTATTTGCGGATTGCCCAGCATTTCGGCAAAAACGGCCTTGGTGCTGCCCGTGATTGTTTTTTCCAGGGAGGCCGGGTCACGTGCGTCGAAAAAGCGCGTATTTATACCAAGGCGCGGCAAGGTATGCTGCAGCAGGTTAAAGGTTCCTCCGTATAGAGAAGAAGAACTGGCGATTTCATCGCCTGTCTGTAAAAAATTCAAAAAAGTGCCGGCAATAGCGGCATGTCCCGAAGCAAAGGCAACCGCGCCAGTGCCTCCTTCCAAGGCCGTCATCCTGTTCTCGAACACTTCCGTGGTCGGATTTGTAAGACGGGTGTAGATATTGCCGCTTTCCTCGAGTGCGAAGAGTCTGGCGGCATGGTCGGAATCCTTAAAACTGTATGCGGTAGTCTGATAAATCGGCAAGGCCCGCGAGCCTGTAACCGGATCCGGTGTTTGGCCGGCATGTATGGACAGCGTTTCCGATTTCATTTCCGACCCTCCTTAGCGCCGCAGGCCGGTGCCTGAAAGAATGGCACGTGCCAGCAGCGGTCTGTTCATTGTATAAATGTGTACGCCCTCATAGCCGTAGTCAAGCAATTCGTCAATCTGACTGCAAGCGTATTCGATGCCCGCGGATTGCAGAGCGTCCTGATTGTTGGAATACTTATCCAGCATTGCCTTGACGGGAGGCGGCAGGGATGCGCCGCAGAGCATGCTGATATGTCTGACCTGCGAGGCGCTGAATACCGGCATGATTCCGGCCGTAATCGGAACGTTGATACCGACTGCCGCGGTCTTCTCGCGAAAGGACTTCAGATAGGAATTGTCGAAAGCGATCTGTGTAATAAGTAAGCCCGCGCCATTATCCACCTTTTCCTTCAGGCGCCATAAATCCTGCTCGGGACTGGCGGCTTCGGGATGCCCCTCGGGATAAGCCGCCGCGGCGATAAAGAAATCGCTGCGGCCGGAGATGTGGTTGATGAGATCTGAGGCGTGTATTTTGCTGACGGGCTGTTTGGCGCCGTCGCGCGGAGGGTCTCCCCGGAGTGCGAGAATGTTTTCCAGTTTTCTTTCCGCAATTTCATCAAGAATCTTGTCGATATCCTCACTGCTGTTGCTGATACAGGTCAGATGGGCAAGTGCTTCCGTCTCCAGTTTGTTTTTGATGTGCTGCGCAAGCTCAAGGGTTTTGCTGTGAGTGGAGCCGCCTGCTCCGTAAGTAACGCTGATAAAATCGGGTTTAAGCACATGGAGCGCGTCCACCGCCTCAAGCACGGTGGCGAAGGGTGAATCCGGCTTGGGCGGGAACACCTCAAAGGATACAACCGGTTTTTTGTTTTTGAATAGTTCGCTGATTTTCATTTTGTTAGTTGCTGCGGCTTGCAGCGTCTCCTTTCTTGGTTATCGGCGGCCACAATAAAAAAACAGCCGCTCGAGTGGAACGGCTGCAAACAATCTGCATCACATTCTCATCTTCCAGACGCATGGTCTGCTGGAATTAGCACCATACGGTCTCAACCGTGGTTGCCGGGCATCATGGGGCCAGTCCCTCCGCCGCTCTTGATAAGAAAAGCAATATTAAGTTATTAAAAAGTATGTTAGCCTAATCTGGCGCTCCTTGTCAAGCAAAAAAAAAATAAAGCCAGTGAGTTGCTTAACTCATTGGCTTTTTGTATATATTATTACTTAAAGCAAGGACTATTTGCGAACCAGCAGGCTTTTGACGTCTATCTTGTTTTTTTGCATGCCGGTCTTAAGCAAAAAGTCCTGTGTTTTTTCCAATTCCTTGACATCACGGTCGGTAATGGCAGGATTGAAGTCATACCAGGGGGCCATGGCCGCAACATCCTCCGGCGCAAGGCCGGTTTCCTTTGCCGTGTATTCATAAGCCTTGGCCTTGTTGGCTTCCATGAAGGCGATATTTTCCTTGTGGGCCGACAGATATTGTTCAACAGCCCCGGGATATTCTTTCAGGAACTTGCCGCTGACTGCAATCACGATGGTCGCATCAACAAGGTTTTCACCGTTGGTGACGATACGGGCCCCTGCCTTTTGGGCGCGCAGCACGTCCGCGCCGGCAACGAGGGCTGCGTCAACCCTGCCCGTCGCCATTGCGTTCACGGATTCAGGGATACCCATGGAGAGTAATTCGACCTGGCCCGGATCGAGGCCTTCCTTGCCTAAAGCAGCAACCAAAATCTGGTGCAGGATTGTTCCCTTGGGACCGGCCACCTTCTTGCCTTTCAAGTCTGCGGCAGTTTTGATCGAAGGGTCCTTGGCCATGATGTTGAAAGCTTTGGGCGCACGGCTATAGGTGCCGACAATTTTCAGGTCAACGCCGTTAGAGGCAGCAAGAATGGCCGATGTGCCGCCAAGAGCGCTGCAGATGTCAAGGCTTCCTGCCGCCAAGGCCTCGGTTTGTTTCGCACCGGAATTGATATCCGGGAAGGACACTTTTGTCTTGGTTTTCGTAAAAGCCTTGCTGACGGTCTGATTGTTTTTGTCGATGATGGACGGAATGTTCAGCGGTGACTTGACATAGGTTATCTTGAGCGTGGCTGGCGCCGCCGGCTTTTTTCCCCCGGAGTTCTGCTGGCCGCCGCAGCCCGACAGCAGCAGTGCCAGAGAGGTCAGACAGGCAAGGCCTGAGTACAAAAAAGATTTTTTCATCGAAACGGACCACCTTTCAGTATTTACTCGATGCCGGACAGTATTTTCCTTCTCAGTGCTAAAAGTTCAAGGGAGGCGGCGTCGCGGGGATACGGAAGATTGACGTCAACATCACCGGTTACGCTGCCTTTTTTCATAATCAGCACCCTTTCACCGAGAATAAGAGCCTCTTCCACATCATGAGTTACAAAAATTATAGTCTTTTTCTCCTGTTTGAACAAGCGCAGCAATGTTTCCTGCAAGCCTTTACGTGTAAAGTAGTCCAGAGAACCGAAGGGCTCGTCCATCAAAATGATGTCCGGGTTCTGAAAAAGCGTTCTGCCGAGCGCCGTTCTCTGTGCCATGCCGCCGGAAAGCTGAGAAGGATAGGCGTTCGCGAAAGCCGTAAGGGAAAGCATGTCAAGCAGGGCAGGAAGTTTTCCGCCCGATAGCGGCGATTTCCCACTCAAGGCGGCAAAGGCAATGTTTTCGGAAACGGTCAGCCAGGGCATCAGGCGCGGTTCCTGAAAGACAAAGCCTATTTTTGGCCGATGGGGCAGAAAGGTCAGGGTTCCGGAAGTGGGCCCTTCAAGGCCTGCAAGGAGCCTCAGAAGGGTTGTTTTGCCACAGCCGCTCTTGCCTACGACCGTGGTGAAGCTGTACGGCGCGATATCAAGGACTGTAGGTGCGAGGGCAACGACTTCCCCGTCCTTTGTGCGATAGGTTTTAGCAAGGTTTATCAAGCTGATTGTCATAGTTTAGCGTCCGCCTTGCTCTGCCAGGGCAGTAAATGCAGTGTTAATCTGAGAAAAACTTTATTTATTAAGCCGCCGAGTATGCCTATGCTGAACAGCCCGACCAGAACAACATCCGGGCGAGACATTTGTTCTGCATCAAGTATCATGTAGCCTATTCCCGAAGAGGCGGCGATAAGTTCCGCTCCGATCAGGGCGCGCCAGCTGTAACCGAGCGCCAGCTGCAGACCGATCAGAATGGACGGTACGGCAGCCGGAAGCTGAATGTAGCGCGCCTTCTGCCAGGCTGAGAAGTGCAGTGAGGTCCCTACTTCAAGCAGTTTCGGGTCGCAGTTCCTGATGCCGCCGTAAGTGTTAAGGAAGAGCGGGAAAAAGGAAGCGAGAAAAATGACGACAAGCTTTGACGCCTCGTCAATACCGAACCACAGTATGATGAGCGGAATAGCTGCAAGAGGCGGCACATGACGCAAAAATTCCAGAATTGGTTCCAAGAAGTCATGAAGGACGCGGCTGCGGCCGCAGAGAAGACCAAGCGGCATAGCCACAAGACAAGAACAGAGGAATCCGCCAACAACCCGCAAAAGGCTGACGGCAAGATGCCGTGCCAGTGTTCCGTCAAGGAGCAGCGCCCAAAAGACAGAAAAGGTTTTTTGCGGAGAAGGCAGGAGATACGGACTGAAAATCTCGAATCTTGCGGCAATAAACCAGGCAAGCAGGAGCAAGGCCGGCAACATGATGTTCTTTCCCAATCTTTTCATGGTTTTCCTTCCTCCTCAGTTAGTGTAATTAAACTTTAAGTTAATTGGTGGGTAAAGTCAATTGTAAATAAAGAAGGATTTTTGACTTCAGTGACGAACATTAATAAATTGGTTAGTTATTCGAGACGACATAATAGGTGAATTAGGGACAACATTTTTGGGAGAGGGAAAAGATGAATAATTTTAGCAAGGTATTGCTGGCCACTGACCTTTCGCCGGCTTCGGGCAGACTGACGGACTGCCTGTTTGAACTGTGCCCCGATACAGGAACCGAGGTAGCGTTGGTCCACGTCCTTGACGATGATGAAGACGTCGATCCTCACAGTACCGGCTATCGGCAAAAACAGTCCAGGCTTAAGCGCTGCGAAGATGAACTGAACAAGGCCGGGTACGAGCACACTAGCATTATGCTGCCGGTAGGGGAGCCAATTGAGAGAATCAACGAGATTGCCGACGCGCTTGACATTGATTTAGCGATGCTTGCCTCCCATGGCAAGGGCTTTATTCGCAGTACCCTTTTGGGCAGTACGACCTTCGACCTGGCCCGGATGGCCAACTATCCGCTTTTTATCGACAAACTGCACCATGGGAACAAGGAAGGAAAAAGCCTTTTGGAAACGGTGCTGGTACCTACCGATTTTTCCAGGGAATCCCTTGCTGCGTTAGGCGTTATCCGCAATCTGCGCGAGCATATCGGAGAGGTAATCTTCGTTTACGTCATAGAAAAGAGCCGTAATGCCGAAGACCTGAGGGAACAGAGGGAAAAGGCGGAGCTGAAGCTTGCCGAATTGGTTGAGGAAATAAAAATTTTTGGCGTCGAGGGCAGGGCACGCGTAGCCAAAGGGACTCCTTCCAAGCAGCTGCAGCGCATAGCTGCCGAAGCCGATGCTTCGCTGATAGTGATTGCCAAGACGGGAGCAGGCCTGGTCAAAGTCTTGCCTCTGGGCAGTACGGCACAGAATCTGGCACTGAACACGGACCGGCCGCTTTTGCTGTTGCCGGATGTGGAGGATAATTGAAACAAACGGCGAAGATATTCTTGACAATCTGAAAATTAGTCTTTATACTAATATTCGCGGTCGGATTTCGGCTGCGAATATTTTTGTTGGCGTAACTTAAAACAATTACTTTAAGATTTCAACCGGAGAGATGACCGAGCGGTTGAAGGTGCACGCCTGGAAAGCGTGTGTAGGGGTAACTCTACCGAGGGTTCGAATCCCTCTCTCTCCGCCATTTTAAAATAACCGCCAACGTTGCGGTTTTTGTTTTTTTGTCGGACCGTGGCTGTCGGGTCCTGCGCAATGGGAGCCTGTGAACCTCGTCAGGTCCGGAAGGAAGCAGCGATAAGCGGTAACTTCTGTGTGCCGCGGGGGTGCCTGCGGCTGCGGCCCGACAAGAAAACAAGACCGGAGGGACCGTCCCTGCAGGCATCTTAATGCCGGCGAGGACGGTCCGTTTGCTTTTCCAGGCAGTCGATTTAAGTTCGAAGGGCGTACATGCCGACTATTACAGCCTTGTATTTTAGGGTATAATACTAAGTGGAGAATATTTTAAGGGGTGAGTCCGTGGATTACGTTGCATTATACCGCCGCTGGCGGCCGCAGGATTTTGAAGCTTTGGTGGGGCAGGAACATATCCGCACGGCTCTGGCCAACGCTCTGGACCTGGGCAGGATCGCTCATGCGTATTTGTTTACCGGCCCAAGGGGAACGGGAAAGACGAGCACGGCAAGAATTTTGGCCAAGGCGCTTGTCTGCGAATTCGGTCCCAATTCCCATCCCTGCAATAAATGCGAGAATTGCCTGAGGGCGACCGAAGGCTCTTCTATGGACATATTCGAGATTGACGCGGCTTCGAACCGAGGCATCGATGAAATCAGGCAGCTCCGGGAAAAGGTCGCTTTTGCGCCTGTGCAGAGCCGATACAAGATATATATAATTGACGAAGTTCACATGATGACAAACGATGCTTTTAACGCGCTTTTGAAAACCCTGGAGGAACCGCCGGCGCATGTCGTTTTTATTCTGGCAACGACAGAGCCGCACAAAATACCCGCGACAATTCATTCCCGCTGCCAAAGGTTTGACTTTCGCAGGGTAACGATTGAAGAAATGGCCGGACATTTGAAGACGGTGGCAGAGGCAAGCGGCATCAGTGCTGAGGAAGATGCCTTGCGTCTGATCGCGGTGCAGGCGGACGGAGGAATGCGTGACGCTCTGAGTCTTTTGGACCAGTGTGCCGTCATGGCTGATAAAGTAACGATTGAAGAAGTGCGCAAGGTCTTGGGAATCGTCGGCAGAGAAGGCTTGCGGGAATTGGCTTGTGCGATTGGCAGCCAGGATTTGCCGCAGGCCCTGAAGGTGCTCGACGATTTGACTGCGCAGGGAAAGGATGTCAGGCAGATTCTGACCGAGCTGTCCGAATATTTCCGTGCTTTGCTTTTATTCAGTTCTGCCCCTGATTATGACGAGATTTATCTTACCGATACGGCCGAAGCACTCAAAGAAATTGCACCGTTTTTTTCCGAGGAAAGAATCGTGGCAGCCCAGCAACGCCTTCATGAAGCCATGGAAGAACTGCGATGGGCTGTAAGAGGCAAAATCAGTGCGGAAATGTGTATTTTCGACTTGTGTAAAATGGAAGGAGACACGCTCAAGGCCTTACAGGCCAAGGTGGAAAAACTGGAGAAGAGGCTTGAGGCAATCACGAACGGCAAAGAATCCGAAGTAAGACTGGTTGCGGCTCCGACAACGCCGGGGCAGTCTCTGTATGAAACGACGGCTTTGGGTGTCTGCGTGTCAAAGGTATCGGAGCCAAAGAAGCCGCCGGTGAAGAAAGCGGAGCCGGCAGGCAAGCCCGTTTCAGAGAGTGAGAACTTCCAGCCGCCGCTGCCGGAGGAAAAAGCAACCGACGTACGGAAAGAAGGCGCAGCACCCCATGGCGTCATGCTTCCGGAAGGCAAAGAACTCTGGGCCAAGGCGCTTGAAAAGATCAAGGCTGATAAGAAAATGTCCCTTCATGCCTGCGCTTCCTGCGGTAACGTGGCAGACTTCGACGGCAAAAAACTTACTATCGCCTTCAAGGTCGCTTATTCCTGTGAAAGAATGAAACGTAGCGACTATAGAAAGAAGATGGAGGAAACCTTGCTTGCGCTCGCTCAGGAAGCTGTAACCCTCGATTGCATCGTCCGGGAATCCGGACCGCAGGGCACTGCGGAAGATAACAAAGCACTGGCGCCAACCGTGCAAAAAGCTTTTGAGATTTTTGGCGGGACAATCGAGAAATTATAATCCCTCTTTTATTACGTTGCTCTATTTGGTACAATTGATTCAGGTTATAAGACTAAGGAGGATTCATACATGTTTAACGGAATGGGCAATATGCAGGGCATGATGAAAAAAGTGCAAAAGATGCAGGCTGAGATGCTGAAAATGCAGGAAGAGCTGAAAACCCGCACAGTGGAAACGACTGTCGGCGGTGGGGCCTTAACTATAGTTGTCAATGGCAAAAAGGAAGTGGAAAGCGTCGCAATCAAGCCGGAAGCCCTTGATCCGGATGACGTCGAAATGCTTCAGGACATGATTGTATCGGCTGTAAACGAAGGCATGAGGAAAATCGACGAAATGACAGAGCGTGAAATGAACAAGATTACCGGCGGCATGAAGCTCCCGGGTATGTAAGCGCAGCAAAAGAGGATAAATATGCGAATGATAAAACCGATGGCCGACCTCTATGAACAACTGAGGCGGCTGCCCGGCATCGGCTCGAAAACAGCCATGCGTCTGGCCTATCATATTGTTGACAGACCCGAGGCGGAGGTGCGACAGCTTGCGTCCGCGCTGCTTGCGGCCAAACAGCAAATCCGTCTTTGCTCGGTTTGTTTCAACCTTTCTGACGGAGAATGCTGCGAAATCTGTAGCAGGAAGGACAGAGACGGCTCCGTAATCTGCGTGGTCGAACAGCCGCAGGATCTGATGGCAATGGAGAGAAGCCACGGCTACAAAGGCATTTACCATGTCCTGCACGGAGTCTTGTCGCCATTGGACGGTATCGGCCCGGATAATCTCAAAATCAGGGAATTGTTTCTGCGTTTACAGAGAACACAGATAAAAGAGGTAATTTTAGCAACGAACTCCGACGTCGAAGGTGAGGCAACGGCGGCTTATCTTGCCCAGCTGCTGAAGCCGATCGGCATCCGGGTCAGCCGTATCGCCCACGGAATTCCTGTTGGCGGCGACCTCGAGTATGCAGACGAGGTAACACTGGCCAGGGCTCTGGAAAATCGCAGAACCATTTAGAAGGAGGATTCAATGGAAGCATTTTTGCCCTATCTTGCAGGACTTGCAGTTTTGCTGCTGATAGTAACGCTGTTTTCTTTATCGTTCAAACTGGTGTGGAACGCACTCGTAGGGGGGATTGTCCTCTGGTGTGTCGACCTGGTCGGGGCGGCATTTGGCTTTCACATAGAAATTACTTTTGTCAATGCTTTGATCGTGGGTTTTTTTGGTGTCCCCGGAGTTGTGGCGCTTGCTTTTTGGAAAATGTTCGGCTGAAGCGTTCTGAGTGCAATGACGCCTGCTCACTATTGCTGAGCAGGCGTCATTGCAATGTTGGAAAGGCCGGTTTGTACGGCGTCAGGGAAAAAGCCCTGCGGCATCATGTTAGGGATTGTTGGGCGGAGGGGTAGAATGAATGTTTCCGGTAAGCAAAAGATAGCCTCATATGTAAAAGCCATGTTGGACAGGCGGCCGGCAGGGATCGACAAGGCCGACAGGCCGATGGAAGCCGCGGTTCTGCTTCCGCTTGTGGAAAAAGACGGGAAGTGCGGCGTGCTTTTTGAAGTGCGGTCCAGATCGCTTGCCTGGCAGCCAGGCGAGGTTTGTTTCCCGGGCGGTAAAAAGGAAAAGGGAGACGCGAGTCTGCGTGACACGGCCGTCAGGGAAAGCTGTGAAGAACTGAATCTGGAGCAGCATGACATCTTTGTTTGCGGTGAACTGGACTTCATCGTGACTAATTTCGGCCCGGTTGTGCATCCTTTTATAGGAAATATCAAGGATTTTTCGAAAATTCGTCCGAGCAGCGAAGAAGTCAGCGAAGTTTTCGTCGTGCCGCTGGCGGAGCTTTTCAGACAGAACCCGCGTAGGGTTCACATGGAGCTTGCCAACAGAGCCACCAACGATTTCCCCTTTGACCTCCTGCCTCGTCATCCGCGCGGCTGGCTGCAAAGAAAGGGCTATGACGTCTTTTTTTACGTCTATGAAGGACATGTAATCTGGGGGTTGACTGCAAGGATTCTTTACACCTTTTTGCGCAGGCTGCGTAAGGAGATGCCTGAAACTTTTTTTGACGAACTAAGGTAATTTTTGTATAATTTACTGATTAAACGCATGCTTGAAAAAGAGGAGACTTTGAGATGAAGCTTGGCATAAAGGCTATCGCCGTTGTCTTGGCAATAGTTTTGGCACTTGGGTATTTGGTTAGTGAATATTTTAACGATGGTCCTTTTTTCGGCGGCAGGGCTCTGGACTCCCTTACGAGGTCAGAACGGCTCAACCTTAAAAAGAATATCGTTGTGCTGGGCGTTGACGAACGTAATGATGATGCAGGACGCTCCGATACGCTCTTCGTTGTGATGCTGGATGCCAAAAACAGCAATGTCTCGCTGCTTTCCATACCGCGTGATACACTGGTGAAAATACCCGGTCGTGATTGGGACAAGGTCAACCATGCCTATTCTTACGGTGGACAGCGGCTGACTCAGCAGACGGTAGAGGAATTTTTGGGAATTCAGGTCAATAATTACGTGGTAGTGGATTTCCGAGGCTTCAAAAATTTGGTTGATGCAATCGGTGGTATTGACATAACAGTAGAAAAGGACATGTATTACGAAGACCCCTATGACGACCTTGTGATTGATTTGTCGCGAGGCAGACAGCACATGGACGGTGAAACCGCCATCAAGTATGTCCGCTATCGGGACGAGGAGGGTGACATCGGCCGCATCAAACGTCAGCAGCAATTTATGAATGCCGTTTACGAAAAGGTAACTGATACGCAGATTCTGGTAAAAATGCCCGGATTGGTGAAGGAACTGATGAAAATGGTTAAAACCGATATGCCTTTGACTGACATGGCCAGAGTAGCTAACGCGCTTAATAAAACCATGAAGGAGCAGAAGGGACTTAATCTTTCAATGGTTCCTGGCGAGGGCGTCTATATTGACGGAGTCAGTTACTGGGTTCCCGATATGACGGATTTGCGTGATCTGATGGTCGAAATGCAGGGCGCGACAATGAGTGATAAGTATCGAATAGCTGCGGAAAAATTTGAAGCAGAGTACAAGAAGCTTGTTCCCGAGGAGCAGCTGGAAGTTGCCAAAGACAGCGTCGGCGACAAAACGGTAAAGATTCTGCGCAAACCTTTAAAGGACAAGGCAGACGCTTTAAAAGAAGCGAAAACCAGTAAAAAGGACGGCATAAACCTGCCCAAAACCGTCAAGGCGGAAACAGAAAGCAAAAAACCCGTGAAACCGTCGGAAAAGACAGATGATGCCGGGCAGATAAAGACGGAAACGGAAAAAACCGAAACTGCTTCAGTGCCAACGCTTGAACCGGTAAAGAGAATCGTTTCCCTTAAAATCATCAACTGCAGCAGTAAACCGGAAAACCTCGACAAGGCTGTGGGCCTGGCACAACAGGCAGGCTTTCAAGTCGTGGGTACCGGCGTAGGGGAAAAGGCACAGCTGACACAGGTAGTGGCGACCAACCCCGACGGCTGGGTGGTCAGTAAGCTTGCAACGCTGCCCTTCACCTATGCCCTCAGAATAACAAGAAATCCCGAGGCGGGGAGCGAAGGCATCATTTACATTGGAGAAGATTTCAGTTAAATATGTTTATTACGATTTGTTGCATATTGTATACAAGGATGCTATAATAAAACCATAATAAGTTCGCCCCTCATTTTGCCCTTCTTGTAAGGGCTTTTTTTTGCTGTTTTTGGGTTTGCCCGATGCTGTATGATATAATCAAATAGACTGATTTAGGAGATAATGGCGTTGGCAAAAAAAATTTATGTTACGTGTGAAAAAAATACAGCCGGTGTGGCTGACAGGCAAAGGCTTGCGCACGCCCTGCAGTCTGCAGGCTTTACTTACGAGCTGCTGCCTGTCAGCCGGCGGCTGTCCGGTGAAATGCCGGCCATAAGTCCGCGCCTTGTGACAAAGGCGGCATGGATAGGCTTTTCTTCAGCGGATGCCGTACAGATTTTTTTTGAGATTTTTGCGACGGACGCAGTGAGCGAGGCAAAAATAGCCGCGCGTGATTTGCCAGCGGCGCTGAAGCTGAAGAACTGCGGCATTGTGGCGGACTTCGTACCCGTCATGCCTCTGCATTTAAAGTTCGACTGGCGCCTGCCAAAGCCGAGCGGACTTGTCCTGGCCGTTGACGGGCACGAATGGCCGGGTTTCAAAGCGCATTGCAATCTTGTTTTGACAAGACGGCAAAGCCTTTTGCAGCCAATAGCGGGCCCGGCAGTTTTTCTCGTTAATTCGGCGCGCGAGGCGGCATTCTTACTGAAAAGTGAACCGCGGCAAGGCGTCTTTCTGTGCAGAAATGCGGAGACGGCCGAAGTTTTCTGGAGGCAGGGGATAACCGACGTTGTGCTGCCGGATGAATTTACGCTTGACGGCATGGTGGGCACTCTGTCAGAAATCTGCTGAAAAGTGTACGGCAGGGGCTCTTCGTTTTGCTTTTTGTCCAAATATGATACAATAACTGCGTTGGGATTTAAATTACGCATTATCGCCTTAGGCGGGGTTTTAATCGGGAGGAATCATAATGCGCGATGATATAAGCATCGTTTTAGACAGTACGGCCGTAATGGGTGAAACCCCTCTTGCCGGAGACAGGCGCTGTCATGAAGTTAAACTGAGCGTCAGGCATGGACGGACGGAATGGCGTGACGGAGAAAAGACATTGTCGGAAATGTTCGCCATGGTTGAAGTGACAGGTGAACTGCCAAAGACCTCGCAGCCGCCTTTGGGAGCTTTTTTGGAACTTTTTACGCGCCTGTCCTGCGAGGGCAAGAAGATCCTGGTGCTGACCATTGACGGCGTCTTGAGCGGTACGGTTCAAACCGCACGCCTGGCTGCAAAGCAGGTAATGGAGGAAATGCCGGACGCCGACATCAGGGTTGTGGACAGCCTGACGGCGGCAAATCCTATTTCGGGAATGGCGATGGCCGTTTTGGAGTTTATTGAAGGCGGCGCCGGCATGGATGAGATTGAGGCCTATGCCATGGAGCTGGCGCAAAGAACGGAAACGATTTTCAGCGTTGATTCCCTTGACTACCTGCATAAGGGCGGACGCATTGGAGCGGTTGGAGCGCTTTTTGGCAATCTGCTCGGGATAAGACCGATAATTTATCTTGATAAAAAAGGCGAGCTTACAATTGCCGACAAAGCAAGGACCAGGGCAAAAGCTTTGCGCAGGATGCTGGAAATAGGTCAGAGATTTGCACCTTTTGAAGCCTTGTATGTTGCACACGCCGAAGCGTCGGAGGATGCCTATTTTTTGCAAAGCAGTCTAAAGGAAATGTATCCGGGTGTGCCTGTAATGGTTTCTGGTATCGGAACAGTTCTAGCAGCGCACCTGGGACCGAAAACAATAGGCATATTTCTGCGCCGCAAACGTTAGAAAGGGTGTAGTGGATGGAGAATAGACAAGAAGCGGCGATAACGGGCGGCCAGCTTAAGGCTATGCTGATGGGTGCCTATCAAAGTTTTGAGAAAAATTATGAAATGATTAACAGTCTTAACGTGTTTCCGGTGCCTGACGGCGATACGGGAACAAATATGATGCATACCATGACTTCGGTTGCAGAGGCCTTGAACAGGATGAATGACGGTGATATCGGTGAAGTCGGACAAATTGCGGCCAGAAGCGCTGTTTTTGGCGCCCGCGGGAATTCCGGGGTTATTTTGTCCCAGTTGCTATACGGCATCAGCAAGGGGCTGGCCGGTAAAGCGGCCGCGACCAATAACGAAATAGGCAAAGCCTTTCAATATGGCATTTTATATGCCTACAGAGCTGTTTCAAAACCTGTCGAGGGAACGATTCTGACCGTGGCCAGAAGCATGGCTAAGGGCGCAAGGGACGCCGTGCGTGGCGGGCTCGATTTCAGGCATGTTTTGCAGGAGGCAATTGATGCCGGGCGCAAGGAGTTGGCAAGAACGCCTGAATTGCTGCCTGTATTAAGGGAAGCGGGGGTTGTAGACGCAGGCGGCCAGGGCCTGATCGTGTTCTGCGAAGGCTGTCTTGCGGGGCTGACAGGTGAAGCGATTCCAAAAGAGGCGGCAGCGGTGCCCAAAAAAGTTTCTGTAGACCTTGCGGCCGAGGAGTTCAATATTGAATATCCCTATTGCACCGAGTTTGTAGTAAGAAATGCCGAGGTGTCTGAAAAAGAAGCCATGCATTGGCTCGAGAGCATGGGCGAATCTTTGATTGTAGGAGTTGCTTACGATGTTGTCAAAGTGCACATTCACGCCAAGGACCCGGGAGCGGTTCTGCAGCTTGGCCTGCAATGGGGCTCGCTTCATGATATCAAGATCGACAATATGGCAGACCAGCATGCCGAGACTTTGTTTGCCCGGCACAAGGTTTCAAAAAGCGGTATCGCGGTCATTTCTGTCGCAGCCGGTGAAGGCATAGCGAAAATCATGAAAAGCCTTGGCGCCGAAGGCGTTGTTTATGGGGGACAAAGTATGAATCCTCCTGTTGAAGAGTTTATTCACTGCATCGAGCACGGAGCAGCGGCACAGTATATAGTTTTGCCCAACAACAAGAATATAGTGCTGGCAGTGCAGCAGGTTAAAAAACTCTTGAAAGAATCTCGGGTGGAGTGTTTGCCTACGGTCAACCTGGCACAGGGCCTGGCGGCACTAATGGCTTTTGACAAAAATATTTCCCTGGAGGAAAATCTGGCTTCAATGAAGAAAGAGACCGGAAATGCCCGCAGCGCAGCTTGCAGCATCGCCGTGCGAGACAGCATGGTCAACGGCCTCAAGGTGTTGAAGGGGCAGTACATAGGATTAGTTGAAGATAAAATAGTTTATGCCGGCAACGACCTTGCTTCCGTAGCCGAGCAAACAATCGCGGCCGCGGCCTCAGGAGCCGAGCTGGTCAGCCTTTACTACGGCAGGGAGCTGACTGCCGAAGCTGCGGATGTGTTGGCTAAAACGCTGCAAAATAGTGCCAACGGCTGGGAAATAGAGCTGTTTGAAGGCGGTCAGCCGCATTACCCCTTGCTCATGGTGATAGAATAAGAAAGGTGGAATCGGTCCCGGTGTCCGGGGCTTATTCTTTTTTCGGAGGTACTGGCTTGGAAAGCATATTTATCAGCATAGCCCTGGGCATTACCCTCGGCTGTCTTGACGTCTTTAGTTATAACAGAAAAAAAATAATGAATCGGCTTTCAACGCTGGCTTTATTTGTGATGCTTTGGTGCCTCGGAGCAAAAATCGGCTGTGACCGCGAACTGCTCGAAAGCCTTGGCCTGCTTGGCTACAGGGCTGTCATAGTGGCCTGTGGCGTCATCATGGGAAGCCTCGTGTTTTTGTGGGTTGTGACGAAGCTTTTTGCCGATGTCATCAAGCAGGAGGAAGAAGGTGGCACTTCATGATAATCAGCATTTTAGCCGCCATTATTATCGGTATCGGCAGCGGCTACCTATGGCTTACCATTGAAGCAAGGCCTGTCCTGGATAATGTTCTGATGGCGGCTTTGGCATTCATGGTTTTTGTTGCCGGCATAGAGATAGGCGGCAATCGCCACATCATCAAAAAAATCTGGCATCCACGCGGCATAGCCTTGCTGATTGCGATTCCCTCAGCAGTTACCCTTGGCAGTCTTTTAGGCGGCGGTATGGCGGGATTTCTGGCAGGCATGGGCGTTAGAGACGCTGTGCTTGTGAGCGCCGGTCTGGGCTGGTATAGTCTTTCTTCCGTAGTCATCAGCACGATGTACAGCGTTGAAGTCGGCACGGTTGCGTTTTTGGCCAATGCCATGCGTGAAACGCTTTCCTTCGTCCTTATTCCCTTGGTTGCAAGACGGAACAAGGTCATGAGCGTCGGTATCGGCGGCGCCAGCACGATGGATTCGACTTTGCCCGTGGTCATCAAGTACACCGACCTTCATACGGGTATCCTGGGTTTTGTCAATGGTTTGGTGCTGACGCTCATTGTTCCTTTCCTGCTGAATTTTCTTTTGCCTTAGACGCACCCCCGGTAAGCTTATGGACCCGGGAAAGTGCTGCGCGTATAATGACGTATCGAAGTAATGCTGGGAGGAAGCAAATGGAAGCAGAGGAAAGAAACATACTCGGCTATGAAAAAATTGGCAAACTGCTGAAGCTCTTTGCCTGGCCGGCAATAATTTCGATGCTTGCAAATTCACTTTACAATATCATCGACCAGATCTTTATCGGACAAGCTGTCGGTTATCTTGGCAACGCGGCTACGACCATAGCCTTTCCAATCGTCACCATCGTACTTGCTCTCGGTGCGATGTTGGGAGTTGGCGGCAGTGCTTTTGCCGCCATAAAGTTAGGAGAAGGACAGCGGGAAGTAGCAGAGAAAACCTTAAACAGCGTTACGACTGCAGCATTTCTCGTGGGCGTTCTGCTGATGGCAGGGGGCCTTGTCTGGCTCGAACCTTTGCTCACAATTTTTGGCGCTACCGAGCAAACCATGACTTACTCCAAAGAATTTGGCGGAGTCATGATTGCCATCATTCCGATGACGATGCTGGTCATCGGGCTTTCCAATCTCGCGAGGGCCGACGGCAGCCCGCGCCTGGCTATGCGCGCGTTGGTCAGCGGAGTCCTGCTGAACATTGTCCTGGCGCCGCTTTTTATTTTCAAGTTCGGGCTCGGCGTACTGGGAGCAGCGTTGGCAACAGCCTGCGCTCAGTTTTTATCGTTAACCGTTTTTGTCTGGTACTTTTCATGCAAGGGGAAAATGCGTTTTCACCGAAAATACCTGCTGCAGCCGGATCTGTCTATTTGCCGCAGGGTTATGACGATCGGTCTTTCCAGCTGTATTATTCAGTCGGGAGCAACCCTTTTGCAAATAGGAATGAACAACTCCCTTCTTTATTACGGGAATCTTGGCATGGTAGGCGGAGATCTCGCCATCAGTGCCATGGGCATAGTAATGAAGGTCAATATGATCGTAATCTCGATTTGTGTGGGAATCGGAGCCGGCGCACAGCCAATCATCGGGTTCAACCGCGGCGCGGGCGCACCTCGCAGGGTTAAGGAAGCCTATCTGCTTTCCGTGCGGGCGGCATCAGGCGTAACCGTTGCCGGCTGGCTTTGCTGCCAGCTTTTTCCTGGTGAAATCCTGAGCATTTTCGGTTCGAACGGGGAAAACTTCCTTACCTTTGCCGTTTCCTGCATGAGGCTGTTCTTGGGGGGCGTTTTTCTCGCGGGCTTTCAAATCATCTCAACAAGCTACTTTCAGTCGACGGGTCAGCCGCTCAAGGCCTCAATCCTTTCTATGCTCAGGCAGCTTCTGCTTCTGATGCCCCTTATCTTCCTTCTGCCGCTTTGGTTCGGACTTGAGGGTATACTTTATGCCGGGCTTGTTTCAGATCTTGCCGCCGGTGCCATTGTGGCGATTTTCATGAGAAAGGAAATGAGAAAGCTGAATGCTGAGATAAAAAACCACGCTGTGTAGTTGCAAACAGGATTAGCCGGTAGTATAATTTTATTTGCGAATGATTACCATTCGCAAATAATCCAACGGGAAGTGTTAAGCCTTGAAAAGAACTTCATTAACGTTAATGGGTATAATAGCGCTGCTGCTTCTGGCAGCGCTTGTTTTTGCCGGCTGTGGCTCCGGAAAAAAGGCTGAAAACAATAAACTGAAGATTGCGGTGACAATTGTCCCCGAAAAGGCCTTTGTCGACGCTGTCTGCGGTGATTTGGCCGAAGTCATCGTAATGGTGCCTCCCGGTTACAGCCCCGAAAATTTTGAGCCGGGCCCGAAGCTGCTGGCGCAATTTGTCAAGGCCGATCTTTTCTTTGCCATCGGCGTCGGAACGGAGAACGCAGGACTTTTGACCAGGGCGGCCGAAGTAAAAAAGCTGAAAGTCGTCAGGCTGCAGGAGGCAGTGGCAAAAGTTTATCCGGAGATTGAAGTCGAACCGGGCGAACGCGATGAGCATATCTGGCTCTCGCCCAAAAGAGCAGAGGTTATGGTGGAAGTGATAGCAAGAGAAGCGGGCAGGGCCGATCCTGCGAACAAGAGCGCGTATGAAAGGAATGCCCGAAACTATATTGTTAAGCTTAAGGAACTCGATCGGGAGCTCAAACAGTCTTTGGCGCCGGTCAAGAACAGGAAGCTTATCGTTTTCCACCCTGCCTTCGGTTACCTGGCCGCCGATTACGGGCTGGAGATGCTCGCGCTCGAGGAGCATGGGAAAGAGGCGAGGCCGCAGCGTTTGCGGGAGCTGATAGACCTTGCGAAAAAAGAAAACATTAAGGCAATCTTTTACCAGGCGGAAAATTCCGGCAAACAGGCAAAGGCCTTTGCTGAAGAAATCGGCGGCAAAGCAGTTATGCTCGAGCCGCTTGCTTACGATTACGTCAAAAACTATCAGCAAATGGTTAAAACCATAACAGAGGTAATGCAATGAGCCGGAACTCCTGTTTGACAAAAAATGAAAGAGTGGAAAAAGCTGTCGTTGTCAAAGCTTTATCCGTAAGTTATGGTGACAACCTCGCACTTGACAAGGTTTCGCTCAGTATAGAAGAGGGTGAATACCTGGGAATCATCGGCCCAAACGGAGGAGGCAAGACTACTCTGCTCAAGGCTATACTTGGACTTGTCAAGCCTTGCGCCGGAGAGGTCCTCGTATACGGAAAGCAACCCGGCAGCGCGGGAAAACTGCTTGGCTACGTGCCGCAGGTAACAAGTCTTGACAAGGGTTTTCCTATAACTGTGCTGCAGGTCGTTCTGACCGGAAGACTGGCGTCAGGCCTTTCCTTCTTCCATAAGTACAGCAGACTTGATAAGGAACAGGCAGAATTTATGCTTGAACGTGTAGGCATCAGCGGTTTGAAGGACAGGCTGATTTCAGAGCTTTCGGGGGGAGAGTTTCAGCGAATGCTGATTGCCCGAGCCCTTGCAACGGAGCCGAAGGCTTTGTTGCTCGACGAGCCCACAGCAAGCGTCGATGCCGCTTCGCGCGAGCAGATTTTTTCCCTCTTGCGGGAACTGAACAAAACCATGGCGATTGTCCTGGTAACGCATGATCTCCTCGCAATTTCTTCACATGTCAAGTCGCTCGCCTGTATCAACGAGCATCTCGTTTATCACGGCGGTGCTGAAATCAATCAGAATATAGTTGAAAAACTCTACGGCTGTCCGGTAGACCTGATCGCCCACGGAGTTCCGCACAGGGTTCTGAAAGAACACGGAGAGGGTTGTTAAGCGTATGCTGAAAGTGCTTTTCGAATATCAATTCATTCAAAACGCAGTATTTGCGGGAATTTTGGCCAGTATAGTATGCGGCATAATCGGCGTCATTATCGTAGAAAAGAGGCTGGTTATGATGAGCGGCGGCATCGCCCATACCTCCTACGGAGGCGTAGGCCTAGGCTATCTGTTGGGCTTTGAGCCGATTGTCGGTGCTTTTTTCATGTCAATCCTGGCGGCCTTTGGCATCGGGTACATCAAACGGCATGGCGGCACGAAGTCCGAGGTGGCAATCGGGCTTTTCTGGTCACTGGGCATGGCGCTGGGCATATTCTTCATTGCGATGATGCCGGGTTACCCACCAGATATGTCTTCATATTTGTTCGGCAACATCCTGTCCGTGACGCAAAGCGACCTTATGCTGATATTTACCTTGACTCTCTGTGTCGTTGCCGTTGTTTACAGTTTGTTTGATTACTGGAAAGCTTATCTCTTTGACGAGGAGTTTTCCTCTATAATCGGCATGAGAACGTCCCTGCTGGAGTACCTGCTCTTCATCCTGATTGCGCTTGCCGTGGTGGTGCTGATAAGAGTTGTCGGTATAATCCTCGTCATGGCGCTTTTTACGGCGCCTACCGCTATTTCGGCCCTTGTTACGCGGGGGTTAAAGAACAGAATGCTTCTGGCGATTGTGCTTGGAGCCTTCTTTTGTCTGGCGGGACTCGGAATTTCCTATGCGGCGGACATCCCTTCTGGTGCCTTGATTGTTCTCTTGTCTTCTATGACGTACTTTTTTTTATACGGCGCCTTGCGTTGGAGAAAAGGTCCGCAGGAGGTATGACTATGAACGTGGAAAAAAGCACGGAAACAAAACTGACAAGCTTCGGCATCAAAAATACTTTTCAGCGCAAGCGCGTTCTGGAAATACTTGCAGGCGCCGGACAGCCCCTGACAGTAGACGAGATTTACCTGAGGAGCAAGCAGGAGGCTGACGTTGTCAGCTTATCCACTGTTTACAGAATCATGGAGTTATTTGCGGCCAAAGGGCTTGTTCTTAAAAACATTACTTTTGATGAAAAAAAGTACATTTATGAATTGGCGGCAACAAGGCACAAGCACTACCTGATTTGCGCAAGCTGCAAGAAAAAGCTTGGCATCGACGACTGTCCGGTGGAGCAGTTGGAAAGGACGCTTGCCGGGCAGACAGGCTACAAAATTGTTGGGCATAAACTCGATGTTTACGGCTACTGCCCCGCTTGTCAGCAAGCCATGGCGAAAACGGAAGGAGCAGATTCGGACGGAGCCGCTAAGACAAAATAAAAAAGGTACCGCAAGATGTTCTGCACCCAAAATGTTGGACATATAATTTAGGCTACTAATTGGGAATGTTCACGGTATTCTACCGGGGACATTCCTTTTAGTTTAACCTTGATTCTATTGTTGTTGTAATAATGTATATACTTGTGTATTTCTTCTACTAATTCGTCGTAGGATTTAAACTCCTGCAGATATAACAATTCTGATTTTAACAATCCAAAGAAATTTTCCATCACGCTATTATCCAAGCAATTTCCTTTACGGGACATACTTTGGATTATACCGTGATTTTTTAATATTTTTTGGTAATATGAATGCTGGTACTGCCATCCTTGATCGGAGTGTAAAATAATCCCCGAAACATTGAAGGTTTTATTAATAGCCTTATGCAACATTCTTATTACTTGTTCTAAGACAGGTCTTTCTGAAAGCTCATAACTTATGATTTCTCCGTTATACATATCTAATATCGGTGACAGATAAAGTTTGCGACCGAATAAATGAAATTCCGTAATATCTGTCGTCCATTTCTGGCTGGGTCGGTCCGTGCGAAAGTTTCTGTTAATTATATTTGGTGCAATTTTGCCACACTCACCACGATATGAGCGATACTTCTTCATGCGCACTTTGCAGGTGAGTTTTTCTTCTTTCATTAGCTTCATGACAACCTTATGATTAGTATCATATCCAAGCTTATGTAATTCGAGTGTTACACGGCGATAACCGTAACGGCCAAAGTGTTGTGAAGATATATTCTTGATCTCATTTCTGATGGCAGCATATTTATTTGGTTTTGCTAAAACCTTTAAAACAGCATAGTAGGTGCTTCGTGCAAGTTTTGCGATGCCTAACAACCCTTTAAGCGGATATTCCGCTCTTAGTTCTGAAACAACAACTACTTTTTCACTTGTTCTTGCTTCTTCCGCGCTTGAACTAAGGCGTTTAATTTTTTTAGGTAGGCATTCTCCATTTTTAATTGAGCAATTTCTGCCTCAAGTTCTTGTTCCCGTGTTAGGTCAGGAGGCTTAATTTCCTTTTTCTTAGGCATTTTACCAGGCCTGCCTTTCTTCTTAGATAAAAGCCCTGAAAAGCCTTCTCCTAAATACTTCTTTTCCCAGACTGAAAAGATGGCAGAATTAGGAATTTTGAATAGGGCTATTGTTTGAGATAATGATAACCCGTGTTCCCATTTATATTCAATAACCTCTTTCTTAAATTCAGCGCTATATTTACGGTTTTTGTGTAAAAGCTGTTCAGTCCCTCCTTCATAATAATGATTGACCCATGTTTGTAAAACTGTTTTAGGGATAGCAAGCTCTTTTGCTGTACCGCTAATACTGTTGCCATCCAATACTTTGCGTACAGATGATAGTCTAAATTCATGCGAATACTTTGTCATACAAAAAGTGCACCTCCAAATGTTATTTTTGTCTAACATTTGGGGTGCACTTCAAAGAGCGGTACCTTTTTCTATTCTCTTCAGCCGAGGACTTTCTTAACAACATCTTGTAGGACGTCCACACCCGTTTCAAGGGCATCAGTGTCAAAATGCATATCAGGGTGGTGGAGTCCGGGCGCGGCATTCACGCCAAGACCGAAAAATCCGGCCTTAATGGAAGGCTTGTGGCGGGGATAATAGAAGAAATCTTCACCGCCTGCGGTGGAAAATGGTTCAAGCAGAGCCCCTTCGCCCATTACCTCGGTAATTGAAGCAGCCAGGAGCGCAGTCATTTCGTCATCAAGTTCCGCCGCAGGTATACCCTTAATGAAATCGAGCTTTACGCTTGCTCCTACTGTCGCCACGCCCGCGGTCACGGCCGCGGCAACTTTTTCCTTCAGGATATCCATCGTATCATTCTTAGCCGCACGCATGTCCCAGAAGACCTGTGCTTCTGCAGGAATGGCGTTCGTGACGCCGGAATCACAGAGAAAACGCGTAGCCTTGGCACTATAGGAAAGATTTGGGTTCAAGTGAATGGCATTGACGGCGTTAATCGCTGCCGCGGCAGCATCAATAACGTTGATGCCAAGGTGTGGCCTTGCTCCGTGGGCAGGTTTGCCGCTGATTGTCGCTGCCAGGGTGATTGATGCTGAGTAAAGCATGGCCGGAATCGCGTGTCCTTTGCTGCATTCTTCTTCCGGGCGAATATGCAGGCCAAGAATCATATCGACATCGTCGATGGCTCCGCCCTTGATCATGGAGAGCGCACCGGCTCCCAATTCCTCGGCCGGCTGAAACAGTATTTTCAAACGACCTTTTTTTACAGCCCTGTTCTTAATGGTTTCTTCCGCTGCAGACAGTACCATCGACGAGTGGGCATCATGACCGCAGGTATGACGAGCGCAGCGGACGCCGTCAATGACATGGCCGAGCGCGTCCATATCCGCACGCAGCGCGAGGGTCGGTCCCGGCTCGCCGCTTTCATAAATGCCGATAACGCCCGTTGCGCCGCCGACGTTCCTTGTAACCTTAAAACCGGCTTCCTCAAGACGTTCTGCAAGATAGGCGGATGTTTTTACTTCTTCGAAACCGATTTCCGGAATTGCATGCAAATGCTCGTAATGCTTCAATACGTTTGACAAAACTATCACCTCTTTGATGTTTGGAAAGCTGTTACTACTTATTTGTGAACAATTATTGTTCAGTATTGTAATTGTATACAATTAAGAGCTAATAATCAATAAATTGTTTGGCATTTTGATAATCAAGTTTTTTTGAGATAAATAAAAATAATGATATTGACACAAATAAAAACTATTGCTTATAATATTGCTTGTGTTCTGTTTACAGGTTATTAACAAAAAGGGGGAACTATTATGGAACAGGAAACGAATGGAAGCAGGATAGGCGTAGTCGCCTATATTGCCTTGGCAGTTGCAATACTGTTTTTCTCAGGATTTTTGATGAAGGTTGAAGGCATGAAGTGGTTAAGCGCTTTTGACTTCACAACCTTGACCGGAGCTTTCGGCACGATGAAGGACCCGGCAAAGAACACCTTTCTCGGAGCCGGCGGTGTAAGCGCGAAGGCGGGCTTCTTGTTCGCACTGTCATTGGCGCCGACGGTAATGCTGGCGCTTGGCGCGCTTGAAGTACTGACTCATTACGGTGCAATCCGCGCCGCGCACAAAATGCTGACGCCTTTTCTGCAGCCTTTGTTGAGCATTCCCGGCAAGACCGGTCTTGCCCTGATTACCGACCTGCAGAGTACTGATGCCGGTGCCGCGCTGACTAAGGAATTGTATGACGAGGGCGAAATCACCAAGAAGGAACTCACAATCATGGGCGCCTGGCAGTATACCGGAGCGGGCTTGATCAACAACTATTTTGCAATCGGCTCAGCGCTCTTCTCGGTTTTGAAGGCACCGATCATCGTCCCCCTCTTTTTAATGTTTATTATGAAATTTGTCGGTGGTATGTTTGTCCGTTTCGTGCTGAATACCGTCTATAAGGAGGACTTTAGAAATGAGCAATAAGACAAATGATGTGAACAATAATCCTTTTGACGTTTTTGTAATCGGCGCGCGCAAGGGCTTCACGGTTGCCACCCAAAACCTTCTGCCGAACGTTTTGATGGCCTATACCATTTCGCAAATTCTGAATCTGCTTGGCGTCATGAAGTTTGTCGGCAGCATTTTCGGACCGGCTATGGGCATTTTCGGACTGCCCGGCGAGGCTATTACCGTTCTTCTTACTGCCTGGCTTTCGTCTTCCGCCGGCACGGGAATCGCCGTCAGTCTTCTGAGCAGCGGTCAGATCAACGGAACCCACGCGACTATTCTGATTCCGGCAATTTTCCTGATGGGTTCCCAACTGCAATATATGGGAAGATTGCTTGGTGTCGCCGACGTTCCCAAGAAATACTGGCCGCTTTTGATGCTTACCAGCATTCTAAACGCCTGCGCCGCAATGCTTGTCATGAGATTTTTTGTCTAATCCGTAACACACACGACAGAGGCGTATGCCTCTGTTTTTTTTTGCGGGGTTTCCCGAAGCAAACAACTTTATCAATAAAAGACAAGATAAATTCTTGACAGATAATCTTTCAGAAAATATAATTAAGTTTAGATGTTTATCCACTTCATATTATTCTAAGGAGGGGTTGCAAATGCTTACCAGTCAGAAATTGGCGTCCGTGCTTCGTAAAAACGGCTTTAAGGTGACGCCGCAAAGGCTTGCTGTTTATGAATCACTGGCCGGCACCAAGGCCCACCCCAATGCTGAAATATTATATAACCAGTTAAGGCCTTCTTATCCTTCGATGAGCTTCGCCACGGTCTACAAAACGGTGGAAATCTTAAGCCATTTAAATCTGATAACGGTTCTGAACACCGGCGAAGGCAGCTCCCGCTATGACGCTGATGTCAGTATGCACTCCCATGTCCAGTGTACGAACTGCGGCAGGGTGGATGACATAGGACCGCTCTCGGTTGCTGTGTTGGGTCAGGAGGTGGCCGCTGACACCGGCTACGAGGTTACCGGTCAGCAGTTTTATTTTTATGGTGTTTGCCCAGCATGTAGGAAGCAGAATTAAAGAAGCCGGCTGAAAAGCCGGCTTTTCGCTTTTTTCACAAACATCTTGCCATGATTTGTTATAATAGAAGGCAGATAGTGCAGGAAAAGACAAGGGGGCAATAAGATGACAAAACTTGCTCGGTATCTTGAGCACACGTTGTTAAAGCCCGAGGCAACGGTTGACGATATCATAAATCTTTGCACGGAAGCAAAAGAACACAGCCTCGGTGGCGTCTGTGTAAATCCGTGTTATGTCGCCCTGGCCAGGCACCTGCTTGCGGGTACCGGCGTTAAGGTTGTCACGGTAGCAGGCTTTCCCTTGGGGGCGACGTTTGCCGAGGTAAAGGAACTGGAGGCAAGGATGGCTGCAGAGAATCATGCCGATGAGATAGATATGGTAATGAACCTCGCTGCTTTTAAAACAGGAGACTATCAGGCCGTGGAGGCGGAAATCAGGAGAGTTGTCGCCGCGGGAGCACCGTGTGCCGTCAAGGTTATCATTGAGGCCTGCCTGCTGAGCGACGAAGAGAAAATCAAGGCCTGCCGTCTGATCATTGCCGCCGGGGCTAAATTCGTTAAAACAAGCACAGGCTTTGCCAAGAGCGGAGCAACGGCGAGCGATGTTCGTCTGCTTAAAAAGGAATGTGCCGGGACGGGAGTCGGCGTAAAGGCCGCGGGAGGGATCCGTGACGCGGCAGCGGTTAGAGAAATGTTAGAAGCGGGTGCTGACCGGATTGGTACGAGCGCCGGGGCCCGTATTGCCATGGAGGACGTATGAAAGGGTCGTTTGAGGTGGCGGTACTGGCCAGCGGCAGTAAAGGCAACGCGACGGTGATCAAGGCGGGAGATACGGCATTCCTGGTCGATGCCGGCATCAGCTGTCGGCGGATTACCAACGGACTGAAGGAGTTCGGCCTGCATCCATATGACCTTTCAGGAGTTTTGATTACCCACGAGCATAAAGACCATGTCGGAGGGTTGCCGGTTCTCAGCAGAAAATACAAGCTCCCTGTTTTTGCCAATGAAAAAACCTGGCAGGCAATGGAACAGCGCAGTCAAATTGAACGATCCTGTCATAGGTTTTTGCCGGCGGATTTCTCTTTGGGCGGGATTACGGTTTCGTCGTTCCCGGTCTCTCATGATGCCGCGAGTCCCGTTGGCTATTCCTTCATATACAAGGAAGAGAAGTGCATTTATCTAACAGACAGCGGTTTTGTCAGCGAAAGCATCAAGCTGGCGGCCCGTGATGCCGACGTTCTTATCATCGAGGCCAATCATGATGAGGAAATGCTGAAGAACGGGCCTTATCCGGCAATGCTTAAGGAACGCATTCTAAGCACCCGGGGGCACTTGTCAAATACCGCGGCAGGGTGGTTTTTGGCAAATCTGCCCAAAATGCCGCGCGAGGTTTTCCTTGCGCATTTGAGTGAAGAAAACAACCTGCCGGAACTTGCTCTGGAAACGGTGCAAAAAATTATAAACAAGTCGGGCTGTACTGTGATGCCTAAAATATTCATAGGTTCACAGGCCGGCCTTGTCCATAATTTAGGATAAGGAGTGATAGCTATGCAGGGAAGAAAGCTTTTTCGCAACACCTTTTCGATTTTATTCGGTATTTTATTAGGCGTGGTGCTTGTTGTCGGAGGTTGTTCCCTGTCAAGGCAGGGCCCGGCAGCAACTAATGAGAACATACAGAAGATTGCCGGACAGGCGTCGGCCGCAGAGCCCAGCGAAGCTCGTAATACGCCGATAGTCAAAGCGGCAAAGAAGGTCGGTCCGGCAGTGGTCGGAATTACTAACAAGGCGCTTGTGCGTGATATCTTCAATCGCGTACAGTTGACGGAAATGGGAACGGGCTCGGGCGTTATTTACGATAAGAAAGGCCTGATTGTAACAAACAACCATGTAGTGGAAGGTGCTCAGGAAATAGTGGTGAGCCTTGCGGACGGACGTTCGGTACCGGGAAG
>LSQX01379177.1_pt2 | contig 35304 bp, 30 predicted proteins | sample 654561 | NCBI WGS metagenome assembly LSQX01 (sample SAMN04489861, study PRJNA283612) | anaerobic digester metagenome | isolation source: 4 biogas reactors fed with cattle manure at either 37C or 55C with and... | place: Denmark: Kongens Lyngby | collected 2014 | reverse complement strand
GCAGTTTCGGCACTCAAAAGCAACACTACTCCCTGCTCGAAGTCAGAGCACGAAAACAGGCAACCGAAGTGCTTTGGATATTTTTTGGAATCCACACGGCAAATGCCGTAAAGATGATTGAAAAAATCGAAAAGGCAAGGCTATGGAAAGCTGCCTGATATAAAATCAAAAAACACTAAAAGAGAAAAAATGAAGAGCTTTCAAAGTTCTTCCGAATCGTCATATAAAAATGAGTAGGTTTTTAACTAAACTTAACAAATAGGTGCACGTAAAAATAAAAATCTCTCGAAAAACAAAAAAACAGAACTGACTTATTTCTCAATTCTGCTTTTTGAATGCTATTTCACGAATGTCCCTAAAACAGCAAAAAGAGAACGAAATGTTCTCTTTTTGCTGTTTATGGACTGTACACAATAGCTTAAAAAATCTGTTAGGATTTTGTAAGCTTGTTAGGATATTATTTCTTCATGCTTCAAGCATTGAACTTCCCGCTTCTCTAAAGCTTCTCTCCATATGCCAAATCACCCACATCCCCAAGTCCGGGTACGATATAGGAGTGCTCATCCAGTTCGGGATCTATGGTCGCGGTCCAAAGCACCACATCGTCTGAGAATTTTTCATTCATATAGTTAATTGCGGGTTGGCTTGAGATGATACTGGCAATAATAACTTTTTTAGGTTTACCTTTAGTCAATAATGCACCATAAGCTAATTCCATAGAACCGCCTGTAGCGAGCATCGGATCGGTGATTATTAGGGTCTTGCCATCTAACTTTGGAGAAGCAATGTATTCGATAAAAATATCAAACTTCAGTGCATCCTTGTATTTTCGGTAGGCAGAAACAAAAGCATTTTCAGCCAGGTCAAACGTATTGAGAAAACCCTGATGAAAGGGGAGTCCGGCACGAAGAATTGTAGATAAAACTATTTTTTCGTCTATTTTAAACAAATCGGCTACGCCAAGCGGAGTTTTTGCTTTTGTAGGTCTGTAATTGAGTGTTTTGCTGATTTCGTAAGCAATATATTCACCCATTCGCTCCAAATTTCGCCTGAAACGAAGTGAATCATTCTGAATTCTCACATCGCGTATTTCTTTTAGATACTGCTGAATAATTGATGGCTGGTCAGATAGATTGATTATTTTCATAAGCCTCTAAGTTCCCGAAGGAGATTTTGATATATTTGTAATTGAGTTTTTCGTACAATCGGCTGTTTTATTCAGTTACACAATTATACTTCCCTCTTTAGGAGCCGCCGACCGTGTCTTTTTCCCTGATTTCCGTTCTTCTGATTTTTCCGCTGATTGTTTTGGGAAGCTCCTCCACAAACTCGATAATTCTCGGGTATTTGTAAGGCGCGGTTACACTTTTCACGTGCTCTTGAATCTCTTTTATAAGCTCTTCGCCTGCTTTGTCCTTGTATTCTTTCGAAAGAATAATGGTGGCCTTTACGACCTGTCCCCGTATCTCATCAGGCACGCCAGTAATCGCGCATTCTACTACCGCCGGGTGTGTCATCAGCGCACTTTCCACTTCAAATGGCCCGATCCGGTAACCGCTGCTTTTTATTACATCATCCGCTCTTCCGACAAACCAGTAGTATCCATCTTCGTCACGCCACGCCACATCCCCGGTGTTGTAAATATTATTCTGACAGCATTCTTCGGTGAGCTGTTGGTTTCTGTAATAGCCTTTGAAAAGTCCGGTCGGGAAGCTTTTATCTGTTCGGATTATGATTAGACCCTGTTCTCCTACTTCGGCCGAGCGTCCGTCTAATGTTAGCAAATCCACGTCATAGTGCGGATTAGGAAGTCCCATCGAGCCCGGTTTTGGCTCCATCCAGGGCGTAGTGAGAATATCAAGGGTGGTTTCGCTTTGTCCGTAACCTTCTTTGAGTTTGATTCCGGTCTGTTTCAAAAACTGATTGTAAACTTCCGGATTGAGCGCTTCGCCTGCTATGGTGCAATATTCCAACGAAGATAAATCATATTTTGTTAAATCTTCACGTATCAAGAAACGGAAAATGGTAGGTGGTGCACAAAGTGAAGTGATTTTATGTTTTTGGATAATGGCAAGCATATCGGCGGGAGCAAATTTTTCATGATCATACACAAACACACAGGCGCCGACAAGCCATTGCCCGTACAGTTTTCCCCACACTGCTTTTAGCCAGCCGGTGTCTGCAATTGTCAAATGTAAGCTGTTTTCGTGTAGATTGTGCCAATATTTCGCTGTCGTGATGTGTGCCAGCGGATACAAGTAGTCCAAAGTTACCATTTTTGGATTTCCGGTAGTGCCCGAAGTGAAGCTCATCAGCATAATGTCTTCATTAGCGGTCACTTCAGGAGTTGATTCGAATTCAGGCGCCGATTCCATTCCCTTGTGGAAATCTTCCCAACCTTCCGGGATTTTCGGTCCAATGGAAATCAGGTGCTCAACAGTCGGTGATTCTGCCATTGAGTCGTTGATGTGCTCAATAATCGGTTCTTCGCCCACAGCGATAATTGCTTTGATATCGGCAGCGTTGTTGCGGTAAATCAAATCCTTTTTGGTTAATAAATGGGTGGCGGGAATGATAATTACACCGATTTTGTGTAATGCTACAATCGTAAACCAAAACTCAACACGACGTTTGAGGATCGCCATTACCATATCCCCTTTTTTCAGCCCTAATTTTAAGAAGAATGAAGCAGCTTGATCGGAATATTTCTTCATATCTCCGAATGAAAACTCTTTGTATTCGCCGTGGTCATTTGTCCATTTTAGCGCGATTTTAGTGGGAGAAATTTTAGCCCACTCGTCAACCACATCATATCCAAAATTAAAATGTTCCGGTACGATTACCTGATAATTTTCCTGAAAGTCCTGCTGGCTTGAAAAAACAGATTGTTTTAAGTATTTTTGGAACATACCTATTGTATTATATAGTAATCAGGAGAATTATTGATTAACAAAAATCCTCCTTTCAAATAAAATTAAGTATCAGATTTGAAGACTAAAAGCAATCAGCTTCTTCGGTCTTCTAACTCTCATTTTTTTTCTAAAGAATTACAGCTAAAAACTCCACTTTATTTCCTCCTAATGCTTTCATTCCATGCGGTTTAGAAGAGTCGAAATAGATACTGTCGCCTTCATTCAGTATCAGGTCATTTCCCCCCACATGTAGATGCAACGAGCCTTTTATTACAAGGTTAAATTCCTGTCCGGCATGAGAATTAAGTGTAATGTCTTTATCATTCGGCTCTACGGTTACCACAAAAATATCGGCTCTCTTTCCCACAAAACCGGTGCAAAGTGCTAAATATTTATAAGCTTTCGTACGCTCTACGCTAACTTCACTTCCTTTTCGAGTTACACAAAAAGTTGAAGCACGCGCTGACTCGCCGGTAAGCAACTCGGCAGTATCTATTTCAAAAGTTTGAGCCAAAATAAACAAAAAGCTCATTGGGATATCCGATTTCCCACTTTCATATTTCAGATAATCACTCGTCGATATGCCGCATTTTTCGGCAACTTGATCCGGATTTAAGCCCAGCGCATCCCGAAGACCTCGCAGGCGTTCTGCTATTTGTGCTATTTCATGATTCATAACTAATTTTAAAATATTAAGGTGTAAACGAATGAGGAGAGAAACACGCAACAGACTCCCAAGCTAAATCCGCCAATGGTCTGAGCGAGTGTATGCGCTTTGAGGAAAATGCGTGAAATGGCAACTAACCCCGAAACTAAAATTGAGAGAACAATCAACCACATTGGGTTGATTTCCAAGAAGTAAGAAGCCGCTATTACGCTCCCGACAAACGCGCCCATCCCTGCCGCGTGTGCACTAATTTTCCATTTTAAATTGATAAAAACCATAAGCACTACAGAAATCACGCAGCCGATTGCAATGGAAATTATTTCTTTTGGGAAATTCATTGTGCGCCAGAGAAATAAAACCCAAAATACGTATGCAAGCAGAGAAAACAAGTAAGGCATGGTACGTTCTTCACGGCGCGAGATAAAAAGGTCTTTGACCTGACCTCTTTTCATCATCATTAAAATGGGGAGAGCCGGGAAAATACCGGTGAAAAGCAGTGTACCGATAATTGCAATTAGGCTGTATGTGCTCCCGATAAGTTTGAAAAGGGGTGTCTGCATAAGCAGTATCACTCCGATGGTCGGCATTATAAGTGGCTGAAAAGTATAGGAAATGACTTTAAGAAATGTTCTCATTAGTTGAATAAATGGTTGATTCGTGTACTGGTATATTCGATTATAGGTGTCTTTGAGAGTTTTTTTATATTGTTTTTTCAGATGCTTATTATTAAAGCTCTCATGCAAGCAGCAACGAATTGGGAGTTAAATTTCCTTTCTCAATCTCGCTACCGGGATATTTAGCTGTTCGCGGTATTTTGCGGCAGTTCTCCTTGCAATTAAATAGCCGCGTTCTTTCAGCGCATCCACCAATTTGTCATCGTTGAGCGGGTTTCGCTTGTCCTCTTCATCGATTACTTCCTGCATTATTTTCTTGATTTCGCGGGTTGAAATTTCCTCTCCGGACTCATTGGTCATTGCTTCGGAAAAGAAATATTTCACAGCAAAAACACCAAATTCAGTTTGAACGTATTTGCTGTTGCTTACACGTGAAACTGTAGAAATATCATAACCGGTAATGTCTGCTATGTCTTTCAGCACCATTGGCTTGAGTGATATCTCATCTCCTTCAATGAAAAATTCTTTCTGGAAATTCACGATTGCCGACATCGTAGTCAATAGTGTTTGTTGGCGTTGTTTAATCGCGTCGATAAACCAACGCGCGGCATCGATTTTCTGTTTCACAAACATCACGGCATCTTTCATTTCGCGCGTCTGATTCGATTTGTTGGCAGAATAATCTTCGAACATGTCATTGTACGTGCTGTTCACTCGTAGTTCCGGCACATTCGTGTTATTCAAGTGAACGGTGAGAACTCCATCATCATTTTCAACTAAAAAATCGGGTATTATAACAGAAAAAGTGCGTTCAAAAACATTTCCGCCCCAGGCGCTTCCCGGTTTTGGATTCAACTTTGTGATCTCATCCAACGCTTCTTTCAGACCTTCTTCATCCAAATTCATCGCGCGCATGATCTTATCATAATGTTTTTTGGAGAATTCTTCGAAATAATCGGAAATAATCCGCTTTGCAACGTCAACTATTGGTGTTGACTCTTTTCTGTCCAATTGAAGCTGTAAGCATTCCTGCAGATCAAGCGCTCCGACTCCTGCCGGATCCAATTGGTGTACTTTTTTGATAAGAGATTGAATCTCGTTGTCGCTCGTTTCCACACCCGCCTGAAAAACAATGTCATCTGCCATTGACTCGGCATCACGCCTCAGATAGCCTTCATCATCGATATTCCCGATAATATACTCTACTAATTTTCGCTGTCTTTCATTCAAATGAAGTAATCCAACTTGCTCGATTAAGTATTCATGGAAAGTAAATCCGGCCGAAAATGGAATATCTTCATGCTTTTCATCTCGTGATGTGTTGTTCGCAACTAATTTATAGTCCGGAGTTTCATCGTCAGACATATAATCTTCCAGATCAAAATCATTTTCCGGATCATAATCCTCATCATGTTCATTGGAGTTATCCACTTCTTCTACCAGATGCTCGGGTGCATCAGGTCCCTCCTCAAGAGCCGGATTCTCCTCCAGTTCTTGACGAATTCGCTCCTCCAACTCCAATGTCGGGATTTCAAGCATCTTTATTACCTGAATCTGTGCCGGCGAAAGTTTTTGCTGTAATTTTTGTTGTAATTGTTGTCTTAACATTATGCAGTAAACAAGTTGACAAGTAAATAAAGTAAACTATAATATAAGAATAATGATTTATTTGTGCAACTTCTTTGTCAATCAAATTATATTCTACAAAGATACATGTTTTCATTTAAAATGAATCTTTTAATGCAAAATTAAACAACTTTCAACATACATTGCAAGGAGAAAGAGTAGTTTTTCTGTTGAAAACTTCTCAAAGCTTTCAATTTTCCAACTTTGAAAAAAAGAATAAAATGAGTAGATTTGCACTTCTGTAAAAAATGATATGAAACGGCCGTTAAACGCAATATTTCACCTAAACCGCATGAAGATCTATGGCGTGTTCCATACGACCTTAATTTAAAGAATTAAAAATATTCGGATGAAAAGCAACTTTATCAAAACTGAAAATGGTAATTTGCACGTAATTTCAGCAGGTGAATCGGGCAATGCAGTGCTTCTTTTAAGTGGTGCCGGCATGGATAATGCCATTTTAAGCTGGAAACGTCTTATTCCCGTACTTGCAGAGTCGTATCGGGTTTTTGCGATTGACTGGCCGAAACAAGGGAAAAGTTCTCCGTGGTCGGGACTTGCGGATCATGATTTTTTGGTGAAATGTGTGGACATTGTCCGGACACATTTTGATTTGAAGAAAGTGATGCTTGTCGGGCTTTCACAGGGTGGAGCCATTACGTTGGCGTACACGATTTTAAATCCGGATAAAGTAGAAAAAATTGTTGTTCTCGCTCCCGGAGGAATCATTCGTTTTCCGCCGGTTATTCACCAGTTGCTTTGGCTTTCAGCAAAATTACCTTGGCTGACCAAGAGTATTTCTAAGCTCTATTTTGTCAATCGGCGAAAAACAGAAAAAGCGTCGAAGGCAATTCTTATTGAGCCGCCGTCTGATTTTGATGAAATAGTGGATGAGGTAATGTTAGAAGCTGCGAATAACGGTGCAGGAGCAACGGACTGGCAGAATAACTCCATTGGATTTCTCAGAATGAAGGTTTACTTAGTTCCAGAACTTCACAAAATCACCTGTCCCTGCCTGTTCATTCAGGGAGTAAAGGACGTGGCGATAAGTCCGAAGCAGGCCGCAAAGGCTGCAGGACACATTCCAACAGCAAAATTTGTATTGCTTGAAAATACAGGACATTGGCCAAACAGGCAATCACCTGAAAAGGTAAATAGAATGATTTTGGATTTTTTGAATAATAACTGACATTTCCAATAGTCGAAACGATGAAAATGATGATTTCAAATCCTGAGTTTGATTTTCATTAATAGAGTTGTTAATAGGACACTGACACTTTCAACGGCATTGACTGCTGTGACTAAAAAATGCAAAATTCCGCTTCAAGCTTCAGCTCCGATAAATCGGAATTTTCAATTTGCAATTGGGAGAAAAAGTCAAGACCATCTCATTATAAACCGTGATTATGGGTTGTTCGTGTTGTTTTAGATTAATTTCATTTTTCTTGCAAACACTATTTGTACTTATATGAGAAAATTATTTATTATCCCATTTTTATTTTTGTTTTGTGCTTTAACTTTCTCGCAAAGTCCACAAAAATCACCAAATAATTACAAGGTGTTTCATACATCTGTGTGTTTCGATTTGCTGTCAAGTTTTGCGAGTTATGAAGAATTGCTTGAACACTCATTTTTTGAACATTCATTAGCAAAAGATTCCGTTTTTATTTCTGAAGTACAAACGATTAATGATAAAATCAGACCTTCTAACATTTGTAATTTTTATGCAAGTTTACCGACAAACAAAGATGATATCGATACGTGTTTAGCTTTCTTTTTATCAGTAAAACAAAAAGATATTCCGGATAAATGGCAAGGGAAATACATTGAAAATGTTTTCAGTGTATTACCTCAGATTCAAAACTGCATAAGAAAACTAATTGATGCCGGTTTTGAACAGTTTTGGGAACAACATATATTTCCAAAGTTGGAAAATGCAATTGTTGGATTCAGCTTTAAGGATGGAATTTTAGATCAAATTCATTCAGAGCTAATTAAGATGTCCGGTAATGGCAAGTTGAATGAAGAGTATTCAAAAATTTACATTCTTGATATTGACAATGCTTTTTCGCTTAATGACGAAACATTTTGCTGTACATACTTGCTGTTAGACAAAGAATTAGCCGAAAAATACAGAATAAACTTCATTCAAGTTTATATCCACGAGAATTTGCATAGACTCTACTTGTCGAAAGATTTAATGAATAATCTCGAAGATTTATTTGAAAAAGATCCATTTTTCAACAAGAATGAAAGTATTGCTCGAAATTACGGCGAAGGTCAAAACGAAGCATTCATTGTGGCTGCAGAATGTTACATTTCACGCAAATTAGGATTGAAAACAGATAACGATGTTTTTGTCGAATTTAGTGAGTACGTTGATGGAAGCTTAGTGCTTGCTCCTATTATTTACAATTATCTGTCAAAGAAAAAAGACAAAGAATCAATGAATGATTTTATTTCAAAACTATTCAAAACTAAAAAGATAAAAGCAGGTAAGATTGAAAAGCAATATAAGCTGGCAATGAAGCAAATTAAAGCAAAAGCAATGTAAATAATTTCCCTTTATTTGCGTCATTTGTACAATTCGTTTTTAGAATAAACTGATGAGAAAGCTATTAAAACAGATTGAATTTATCAAGGAAATTGACAAGATAAAATACATTTTCCGGAAAACGAAGCTGATAAACAGCGACCGCCCTGAAAACGATGCGGAGCACAGCTGGCATTTGGCAATGATGGCAATTGTGCTTTCCGAATACTCAAATGAGCCGATTGATATTCTCAAAGTACTGAAAATGGTGTTAATTCATGATATCGTAGAAATTGACAGTGGCGATGTGTTTGTTTATGACAAAGAAAAGAGTCACGATAACTTTGAGGAAGAGCTGAAGGCTGCTAAACGGATTTTCGGAATGTTACCGGAAGAGCAAGCTGAAGAATTTCTCAATATCTGGCTCGAATTTGAAGCGATGAAAACGCCCGAAAGCAAGTTTGCTCGGGCTGTTGACAGATTGGAACCGCTTCTGCAAAACACCTCCAACAATGGCGGAACTTGGCGCGAGTATGATGTCAAATATGATAAAGTAATCGAAAAAAAGCAAGTGATAAAAGAAGGATCGGAAAAATTGTGGGATTTTGCCAAAAACCTGATTGATGAAAGTGTGGAGAAAGGGATACTAGACCAATAACCCTGCCCCCTAACCCCCTGAAGGGGGGATTTTGGTGGGTAGGTTCAAATTTGTAAAACAATTAACAATTGCATCTCTTATTTCCCCGTCAACTGACGGGGATTGAGGGGCTTCTTGTTCCCCCTTTAGGGGGTTAGGGGGCTTATATGATTGACCAACAAACCATAGAACGAATCAACGACGCCGCACGGATAGAAGATGTGGTGAGTGATTATGTTACGCTTCGAAAACGTGGTGTAAACATGATTGGTTTGTGTCCGTTTCATAACGAAAAAACACCTTCATTTACCGTTTCTCCCGCCAAGGGAATTTTCAAATGTTTCGGATGCGGGAAAGGTGGCAATTCAATCCATTTTATAATGGAACATGAGCAGCTTTCTTACGTGGAAGCGCTGAAGCATTTAGCTCGAAAATACCACATTGAGGTAGTTGAGAAGGAGCTTACTCCGGAAGAAATTGCTGCCAGAAATGACCGCGAGAGCATGTTGCTGGTCAACGAATATGCTCAAAAATACTTTGTATCAACGCTTTACAACCATGTAGAGGGCAAAGCAGTTGGATTGGGCTATTTTCGGGAACGGGGTTTCAGGGATGATATAATAAAAAAATTCCAACTTGGATATTGTCTCGATGAAAAGGACGCTTTCACACAAAAAGCATTGAAAGAAGGATATCAAAAAGAGTTTCTGGTAAAAACAGGATTGACTTACGAAGGGGATAATAATTATGTTGCCGACCGTTTTCGCGGGCGGGTCATGTTTCCGATTCACTCTCTTTCCGGAAAAGTGTTGGCTTTCGGTGGTCGAATTCTGAAAAACGATAAAAATTTAGCCAAATACGTTAACTCCCCCGAGTCGGAAATATACCACAAGAGTAACGAACTTTACGGTATTTTCTTTGCAAAACAAGCGATTGTCAAACAAGATCGCTGTTTTTTGGTGGAAGGTTATACCGATGTCCTTTCAATGCATCAGAGCGGGATTGAGAATGTGGTAGCTTCGTCGGGAACGGCGTTGACTCCGGGTCAAATCCGCTTGATACACCGTTTCACAGAAAATGTGACAGTGATTTATGATGGTGATCCGGCAGGAATAAAAGCGTCGCTTCGTGGAATCGATTTGCTCTTGGAAGAAGGATTGAATATCAAGGTTTTACTTTTACCGGACGGAGAAGACCCGGATAGTTTTGCCCGAAAACACAATGCTTCAGATTTTATCAAAATAGTGAATGAAAACTCGGTTGACTTCATGCGTTTCAAAACGAATTTGCTTCTTGAAGATGCCGGGAATGATCCGATAAAAAAAGCCGGATTGATTCAAGATATTGTCCGAAGTATTGCCTTTATTCCCAATCAGATAATTCGAGCAGAATATGTAAAAGAGTGTAGCACTTTGCTTGGAGTCAATGAGCAGATTCTCTATCATGAGATTAATAAAATAAAAAACAAAAAGCTTGAGGCCAGGCTGATTCGTCCGGGTGAACCCAAAAAAGAAGTTCCGAAAGAGGACGATGCCTCGAAGAGTTTTGCACAGAATGTTGCGCAATTAAGGACGAAATTTGCCGGAGAAGAGGAGAATATTATTCGTCTTTTAATTAAGTTTGGAAATCATACGCTTTATAAATCCGCCGGAAGTAACGGCGAAAATGAAATCATCTATAGAGTATGCGAGTATGTACTAAGTGAACTTTCACAAGACAATTTGGTGTTTCAGAATCCGATTTTTGAAAAGATGAAAAATGAATATGCTGAAAATTACAGAAATGAAGAGTTTGAAGCCTCAACCCACTTTCTGTATCATTCGGATGTAGAAGTAAGCAGAGCCGCGGTTGATCTGATTTCAGAGAAATATACGCTGAGTAAAGTGCACGAAAGGTATCAAACAGTAAAACCGGATGAAGAAAGGTTGAACGAATTGGCTCCAAAATTCATTTTGGAGTACAAATTAGCGATAATAATGAACAACCGAAAAGATAAAATGTTAGAGATGAAGCAGGCTTTCGAAGCCAAAGACAAAGAAAAAATGGCTTTAATCCGTACTGATATTGAACGAATTGACCAATTAAAGCAGATACTCTCAAAAGAATTGGATAGAGTGTTGAATTTGATTTGAAACAAAGAATTGCAAGACAAAGAATGAAATTCAACTTTTTTCACTTCATTTTGTATATTTATGATACTGAAATCACTCTGATGGTGTAATATCCAAAAAAGAAACGTTCCCACTATAAGAAAAAAATAACTATGAACTGGAAAGATTTAGCAAAAAATGCATCTCGCGCCTTGAATTTAATTTCAGACAAGAAGATAAATGAAGTTTTATTGGTTTTAGCCGATGAAATCGAAGAAAAATGCTCGGAAATTTTGAAAGCAAATGCTTTTGACTTGGCGAAAATGGAGCCAAGTAATCCGCTTTATGACCGACTTCAACTTACTCCTGAACGGGTACAGGGAATTGCGGGAGATATTCGCAATGTTGCCAAATTACCTTCGCCTCTTGGTCGTACGTTGATGAAAACCACGCGCCCGAACGGGATGAAAATTACTAAAATTTCCGTTCCTTTCGGAGTAATTGGCGTTATTTATGAAGCCCGGCCGAATGTGAGTTTCGATGTCTTTTCGCTCTGCTTTAAATCCGGAAATGCATGCGTGCTTAAAGGCGGAAGTGATGCCCATAATTCCAATCTGGCAATCGTAGGGTTGATAAAAAACATATTGAAACAGAACGGATTGGATGAAAATATCGTTACGTTGCTGGATGCCGGACGGGAAGCCACCTCGGAATTGCTAAATGCCGTGGGGTATGTAGATATGATTATTCCGCGCGGTGGATTTGGATTGATTAGCTATGTGCGTGAAAACTCGAAAGTACCGGTTATTGAAACAGGCGCGGGAGTTTGTCACACCTATTTTGATGAATTTGGTGATTTGGAAAAAGGGAAAAGCATTGTTTTTAATTCCAAAACTCGCCGTGTAAGTGTATGTAACTCGTTGGATTGTTTGATATTACATGAAAGTAGATTGGATGATTTGCCTGAGCTTTGTATCAAAATGGCAGAAAAAAATGTATTGATTTACGCCGATGAGCCGGCTTACCGGGCACTTTCAGGGAAATACCCTGAAAACCTGCTCAAAGAAGCCGATGAGAAAAGCTTTGGAACTGAGTTTTTAGACTATATTATGTCAGTAAAAACAGTAAAAAATGTAGGAGAAGCTATAGAGCAAATTACTAAATACAGCTCTAAACACAGCGAATGCATTGTCACTGAAAATAAGGAAATCGCCGATATTTACACAAAAAGTGTCGATGCCGCGTGTGTTTATACCAATGTCTCAACAGCATTTACCGATGGAGCTCAATTTGGTTTGGGTGCCGAAATCGGTATCAGTACACAAAAACTACATGCCCGCGGACCGATGGGATTGGAAGAACTCACTTCGTATAAATGGCTGATAGAGGGTGATGGACAGGTGAGAGAATAAACCGCATTTTAACGCCTAAAGGGCAATGTCATTAAATTAAGGATTATTTTACTGATTTTATGGTGTTTGTCAATGTTGCTCGATGTAATGTCTGTAGGACATTCCCATGAATAACCCCAAATGAAATTAGGGGTAGGCAATGCAGTTAAATTAAGAACGCTGTAAGCGTTCCCCATTATTTTTTTGGAAAACTCCTACAGAGTTTTTTAAGTAATTTGAGCGATTTACCCCCAATTAAAATTAAGGGTTATTCACGGACAACTTCTACGAAGTTATGATTGGTTCTCTGCAATAAATTACTCTGTTTTAGTCTATAAAACAAATCAAAATTCAGCTACACATTCTTAACTCTCCTTTAGGAGATTAAGGGGCTTTTTTTATGTCAACACTCGGAAACATCATTTGGATAATTTTTGGCGGTATTTTCATTGCCATAGAATACGTTATTGGAAGTATTGCGCTAATGATTACGATTATTGGCATTCCGTTCGGGCTTCAGTCATTAAAATTGGCAGAATTAACACTTTTCCCTTTCGGCAGAAAAATTGTCAAAAATGAAACTTCTTCCGGATGTATTTCTATTCTTATGAATATTATCTGGTTTTTCGTAGGAGGATTACCTATCGCACTTACCCATTTGCTTTTTGGTATTCTATTTTACATTACCATTATCGGTATTCCATTTGGGAATCAGCATTTTAAGCTTATGAAGTTGGCTTTTGTCCCATTTGGGAAAAGGATTGAGAAAAAATTAAATTTATGTAACAAAAAACTTGATTTATTTGGAAAATTTAGGAGATAACTCACCTCTTTTCAAATATTTTTGTCTTTTTTGATTGAATATCCAAAAAAAATGCTTTCCTTTGTTCCTTGAAAGGAAAGTGTATTTTTCGCTTGGTTCAAAATCCGACAATTCTCTCCAAGATTTATTGAATGAAAATTGTGTTTTTAACCTTTCGTTTTCTATACTATTTCTATAATCACAATTTTTTATTCAATTTTTTTATTTATTTATGAACATTTATTTTGGAAACCTGAGCTACAAAGTTCGGGAAAATGATTTGCAAAACATCCTTGCTGAGTATGGTGAAATTACTTCATGCAAAATTATCAAAGATCGTGAAACAGGCAAATCAAAAGGATTTGGTTTCGTAGAAATGCCAAATGACGATGAAGCTACTAAAGTTATTGAAGAACTTAACGGTGCCGAACTTGATGGACGCACAGTAGTAGTAAAAGAAGCTAAACCTAAAGTTTAATTATTTTCTTTAAGGAATTTTAGAAACTTCCATTTCATTCGTGAAATGGAAGTTTTTTTTTATTGCCGTAATTCTTTCACTAAAAGCGGCTCATCTGTCGTTATGAAATCTACGTTCAAATCAAGCATTCGACGTATTTCTGCTGGTTTATTGACAGTCCAAACATTCACTTTTAATCCCAAATCATGTGCTTGCTTCACCCATGTTGGATTTTTTTGGATAACAGAATAATGATAATCTATCCCTGCAGCGCCAATTTCTTTCATCACAGCAGGCGAAAGATCACCGTTCAGATAATATACTTTTGCTTTTGGATTTAAATGGATTAATCCGGTGGTAAGATTCAATCCGAATGAAATATATTCCACTCGATGCTGTAAATTCAAAGCTTTCACCATCTTGATTGTCTTCTTTGCAAGTAAATCTTCCTGCAGTTTTGTCCTATGCTTTTTAAGCTCTATTATCAGAATTAAATCCTTTGTTTTTTTGAATTCTTTCAAATACTCTTTCAATGTCGGCATCGACTCTCCATTTGACAGTTTGATAGATTTCAACGTTTTGTGATCTGTATCTTGTACAGAAATTTTCTTTCCGTTAAAGAAAATTGAATCATCGTGATTGACCATTGGTACGCCATCTGAAGACATCCACACATCCAGTTCTGACCCGTAAATGGCAATTGAATCTGCTTTTTTAAGAGCAACGATGGAGTTTTGAGCTGAGCCGGGTGTGTTCCAATATCCGCGATGTGCAATGATTTGAGTCTGGGAAAGAAGAGTCAAATGCACAAGAAGCAAAATAATCGGAAGAATTATTTTTTTCATTTCAATATATAGTTGATTTTCCGCAAAGTTAATACACCTTTTTCAAATTCAAAAGGGTGAATAATTCTTTACAAAAATCGATCAATTGTTTTTTGACAAATTCTGTTATCCCCTCGAACCCATTATTTTTTGTATTTTTGCAAAAAACTATTCGAATATGCTAAAGGGAATTTTCAAATCATCCGGTACATTCAGTAAGCTGCTTTTATTAATTCTATTGCTTTTGTTTTTTGCTGTTTTGGGAATGTTGGTTATTAAATTCACCATTGGGGATAGCGGTGACATTCAAATAATCAAGATTAACCAATTGCTTCTCTCTTTTTTCACACTACTTTTTCCACCCGTTCTTGCCGGATATTTATGGTATGAAAAGCCGATTTCAGCTTATTATCTTGACAAATTGCCTTCGTTAAAAATGGCCGTTTTGTCTATAATTTTGATATTCGTACTTTCACCGTTTATCAATCTGTTGGCATTTATCAATGAACAAATGACATTTCCGCCGTTTTTTGCGGAGATGGAGAAATTCTTTTTAGAAATGGAAACAGGTGCTACTGAACTCACCAAGCAAATGTTAAACGTCGATTCATTTAACGGGCTAATGTTCAATTTGTTGGTGATGGCTGTGATGCCTGCATTGGGGGAAGAAATATTTTGTCGGGGAGCGTTGCTCAATATTTTTTCGGAAAATAGAAATAAATACGTAGCGATTTGGGTTGTGGCAATAATTTTCAGTTTAATTCACTTCCAAATGTACGGATTCTTACCAAGAATGCTTCTTGGTGCTCTACTTGGATATTTGCTTGTTTGGTCCGGAAGCTTATGGTTACCGATTTTGGTGCATTTTATAAATAATGCCTCTATCGTTTTGATATCTTATTTTGGGAAAGAAAACGGCACGTTGGATACACTCGAGAACCTCGGAAAAGCAGAAACATGGGGATACGGGATAGCAAGTGCCGTTGTATCGGCTGTGATAATTTTGTGGATTGTAAGATCAGGAAAAACTACTTAATCGAAATTGGCTTTTTGAGAAGCTACTATGCGTAATAATGAGAAGGATATTGCGCTAAATTAGATTGTTAGAACTGCTCAAAATTCAGAACTATATACTAAAGTTCCCATTTCCTCTCTTCTTTCAGCCACGATCATCAGTGCTTCTTCGCGTATAAAATCGGGTAGTCGAATATTGCGAAGTTGTAAACTTCGAAGCCAGCCTGAAACATCGCTCTCATTCATCGAATAGAAAACTTCGGAAATAGAATCTACCTGATTTTTTGTGTAATTTTCGGGAGAAATGCCGGCAAGCACATCTAATTCCTCATCATCGAAATATTCGATCTTCGCGTCAACAATTTGCAAATTATCTATTTCACATATCTCGTGAGCACCACAGCAAAGCGGGTCTTCATTAACCACAACTTCCACCGGCTCGTTTTTGCCTTTTCGGTTGAAATAGGTGGCAACAAAAACAATAAGCCCTACAAGGATTAATAATAAAATTAATGATAACATGAATCTATTTACGATTTTGGTATTTACGCCGGATAATTGTTGGGTTTATGATTGGAATAATCATAATTTTGCGTAAATACAATACAACAAAAAACTATTCGAATTTGATTTTTATCTATCTGTCAAGCGTTTTTTAATTCAAAACTTTTGCTCAATTTATAACAATTCAATCATACACTTAGTTCAGACCGCAAAATTAATACAATTCGTAATAATACGGTAAATTCATTTTACAATATTAGAATATTTAACGCTCATTTCTTGGGTTTTACACAATAAAACAACGATTTTACGGTTTTTATCATGCCAATACTACCTTCATCACGCCCAAGAGGTAGAAAAGGTAGGAAAGTCAATTTTTGATACAAATATTAAGCTGTGGCAAAGAAAATATTCAATCATATTACACACATTAAACTACTACATAAATCTCTCTTAAGGATCTCGAAAGCAATCGGGATAGGGGGCTTTATGCTTATCTTTATTCTTGTTTTCAGCAGTTGCTCTACAAGTAAAAATACCTCCATGTCCCGTCGTTATCATGCCATGCTAACCAAATACAACATTGCTTTCAATGGAAATCTAAGTTACAAAGATGGGATGGAAAACATAACAAAAGCCAATAAGGACGATTATTCTCAAATCATTCACCTTTTTCCCATTAGCAACCATGCCAACGCCTCGAGCGCAACCGGCAATATGGATAGAGTTATAGAAAAAAACCGGAAAGCAATAAAATTACACTCCATAAAAAAGAAACCTGAACGGGATTACAAAAAAATGCGCGACCCAAAATATCAGGAATGGTACAATCAAAACGAATACAATCCCGAGCTGAAAAAAGCCTGGCTACAATTAGGAAAAGCAGAATTTCATAAAGGCGATTTTCTTGGTTCTGTCGGTACGTTTTCATATATCACACGTTATTATTCGTCTGTGCCTGATGTTGTTACTGAAGCTCAAATTTGGATGGCACGTGCTTATACCGAGCTTGATTGGCTTTATGAAGCGGAAGATGTGTTGAAGAAAATAAAAAAAGAGCTGATTACTCCATTTAATTCCGGAATTTACTCTTCAGCTTGGGCAGATTTATTGATAAAACAGAATGAATTCCGCAGTGCAATTCCGTATCTAAAAACGGCAATAGATAATGAAAAAGATAAAAAACAACGAGCACGTTTTAACTATGTAATGGCTCAATTGCTTGAAAAAACAGGAGATAAACAAGGTGCCGTGGATCATTTTTCGCGTGTTATCAGCTCTACTCCGCCTTATGAGATGGATTTTAATGCTCGAATTAGTCGAGCACAACTAATCTCGAAAAACACCGCAAGCATTGAAAGCGAACTTAAACGAATGGCTCGAAATCGGAATAATAAAGATTTTTTAGACCAGATTTATACGGCATTGGGAAATATTTTTCTGAATGAAAAAGACTCCACAAAAGCTATTGAATACTACAATCTTGCGATTAAAGAAAGTACAAGAAACGGCGTAGAGAAAGGCGTTCCGCTCGTTACGTTGGGTGATTTGTATTACAAAAAACGGGAATATGTGAAAGCTCATCCATTTTATGACGAAGCCTCGAAAATTTACACCAATGAATTTGCTGATTTTCAGAGAATTAGTCATCGAGCCGAAGTTCTTAGCGACTTGGTAAAAGAGTATGATATCGTCCATTTGCAAGACAGCTTGTTAGCGCTGGCTGCTATGCCTGAAAAAGAGCGATTGGTGGCGATAAACAAGGTGATTGAGCAGGTTAAAAAGGATGAAAAAGCCGAAGAAGAAGGGAAACTAATGGCTCAAAATCGAATAGAAGATGATTTTGCCATGCCGATGCAGCCAATCGGCGCCGGAGCGGGCGATTGGTATTTTTATAATTCAATGAATGTAAATAACGGGAAAAACGAGTTTCGTCGCCGTTGGGGAAACCGAAAGCTGGAAGACAACTGGCGACGTGCCAATAAATCGGCTTCGCTTTTTGCAGAAAATGAAACGACGGAAATGACGGACAGCACGGCAATGGCGAGCAATGACAGCACAGCTATTTCTGACCCGAATGTGCCTGCATTCACTCAAACTTCGGACAAAAAAAGCGTGGATTATTACCTGGCTCAAATTCCGTTTACGCAGGCTCAAAAAGAAAAATCCAACGAACAAATTGCCACCGGACTGTACAATATGGCATTTGTTTACAAAGATAAAATTGAAGATTATCCGCTGGCTTACAAGACTTTCGATGATTTTCAAAAACGATTTGGCACGGACGACCGCATTCTGGAAACGCTGTATCAACGTTTTCTTTTATCTTCGAAGGAAAACAATCCGACTCTTGCCTCGCAATTTCGTAATGAGATTTTAGCACAATATGCTGATAGCAAATACGCAGAAATGCTTGCCGACCCGGACTTTATCCGAAATCAGCAACGGATGTTTGAAGAGCAGGATTTTATTTACGGAAAAACCTACACGGCGTTCACGCACAGCAATTACAAGACCGTTTTTGCCAACACGGAAGAGATAAAACGGAAATATCCGCTCTCGACTTTGCTACCGCAATTTGAGTTTTTGAATACATTAAGCATTGGGAAAACTGAAGGTTCCGAAAAATTTGAGCAATCGCTCAACGCCTTGGTGGAAACTTACCCCGAAAGCAATATCGGTGCCATTTCCAAGGATATTTTGGCATTATTAAAACAAGGAAATATCGCCCAACAGGGCAAAACATTCGGCTCGCTGCTTACCAAGCGCGAGCAGGAAAATCTGACACCCGAAGAGAAAGAAGCGCAACAATTTTCGGAAACGAAATTTGCTCCGCACCGCATGATGCTGATTACCGATGCTGATAATGAGGCGATTAACAAATTGCAGTACAATTTGGCGATTTTCAATTTCTCGCGTTTTATGATTAAAGATTTCGGGTTTCAGCTGACGCAGGTGGATGCCGATCGGCGAGCGCTTTCGGTGCTGAATTTAGCGTCGTACAACGAGGGAATTTGGTACCAAAACACGCTGGCTACCGACAAAGAATTGGAAGAGCAGATGAAGGAAATGAACGTGGAACAGGTAATTATCTCGGAAGATAATTTTGGAAAACTGCGCACGGTTTTCACGCTGGATGATTATTTAGTATTTAATGAAGAAGTGTTGAGCAAGGACGTCCCAACCGCTTTGCTGGCAGCCAGCGAAGCGCCTGAACCGATGAAAAAATCGACGACGGTGGAGATTATTGATGGGACGAAAGACTTGCCCCCTAAAGACCTGCCCCCTAGCCCCCTAAAGGGGGAACAAGAAGTGGAAAAGTCAGATATAGCACAAAAAAATGACGAACCTGTAAAAGAAGTTTCTCAAAATAAGAATATTTCGATAGGGCAACAGCCCGAACAACCCGTTCTGACTGTACAAAATAATCAGCAAACGGAAGAACCTAAAAAGGAGCAGACTAATACGTCTGTACCGACAAAACCGCTTGAAGAGAAAATTGAACAACCGAAAAAAACAGAGGAACAAAAACCCACTGAAATTCAAAAACCGCAATCCGCAACTCTCCCCCCTGCGGGGGAAGCTGGAGAGGGGCTCGAAACCAAGAGTTCAATAATCGACCAAAGCGCTAAAATACCCCCTTCAGAGGGCGAGGGGGCTTTATTCAAAGGTCTCTACGCCTACCGTGCCAACGCACCGCACTACGTGGCGTTTTACATTCCGCGTGGCGGACGGTTTGACTTTGAAACGGTGAAAAATGCGTTGGACGCGTACAATTCCGCAAATTACGGCGCGATGAATTTGAAAGTTACCTTGGAAGAATTTGGACGGGAAAGTATTATCTTTGTGAGCACATTCGCCGATGCCAACGTGGCAAAATCGTATTTCCTGCGGATGCTGAGAGACCCATCCATCGTGAAAGCCACATCGGGTATGAACAAGCGAAACCTGATTATCACGCAGGATAACCTGAACACCATGCTCCACAACAATGCTTTGGAGGTGTATTTTGAGTTTATGCGGGAATATTATTTGAAGTAATTTACGATTTTAGATTTTAAGATTTACGATTGGGCTGTTTTGGGTGTGGCGACATTTTGTCGTTATATATTTCATCTCAAATCAACTAAATAGTTTCTTCTTATGTAAACTTTTATTACCTTTGCCTTGTTATTTAATCACAATGAAACAGTTTTTTGAAATAAGATTTTTGGATGAAGCATTTGATTTTCTGAAAAGTTTGGACAAAAAACATTATAAAAAAATTATCTACAACATCCGAAAAACACAAATCGAAATTGACCCTGAATTATTCAAAAAATTAAATGATGATATTTGGGAATTTCGAACGTTATATCAAGGGCTTCAATATAGATTGCTGGCTTTCTGGGATAAAAGCACTGATGTAGAAACATTAGTTATTGCTACGCACGGTTTTATTAAAAAACAAAGCAAAGTCCCTGAAAGAGAGATTCAACGAGCTGTTCAGTTGCGTACCAAATATCTTAACGAAAAAAATGAAAGGAAAAATCAATGAAAACTTACACATTAAATGAAGTTACCGATGAACTTATCGGTAAAATAGGCACACAGGAACGAGATTTATTTGAATATGAACTCCAAATGGAGCTAATCGGGAAAGCAATTCGCGATACCCGAAAAGAAAGGAACTTAACCCAAGAAGAACTCGGAAAATTAATTGGCGTTCAGAAAGCTCAGATTTCAAGGATTGAAAACAACACGAGCAACGTTACGATGGATACGCTTATGCGTGTATTTACAGCACTTAAAGCCAAAGTCAAATTGCAAATTGAACTACCGAATATCAGTGTCAGCGTTGAGCAATAACGATTTGCTGAAACGGGGTAAATCTAATGCTAGCTGATAACCTGTAGTTTGCGTGCAGAGCAAACATAAAACATAAACCGTTTATTCTTGTTGGATATTTGAAATAATTTTCTATCTTTACAGCGGCATCTACCCGTTAAAAATGACTTGCTAAAATCGGGGAAAGCAGCTTTCATTGATTTTTGAATATGTCCCCGAACGGGGAAAGCGGCTCGAAAGCATTTTTGCGGATGTCCCCAAGCGGGGAAAGGCATTTTAATTCCTTTTTGCAGGTTTCCCCGAATGGGGAAAGAAGTAAAATTGACATTTTGTAAACTTCCCCAAGTGGGGAAAGCCGTTTTAATCGATTTTTATTCGTTTCCACAACGAGAGCAGCTAAAATCTATAGCATTTTGTAAGTTTTGTAATTGAGATATACATTTGTTTTATCAACTTAAAAAAATCAATATCATGGAAATTAAAAACTTTAATCTGCATTTACTGACCAATCATTACCATTTTCAGTACGCAACCGAATTCAAACAGCTTACAGAGGGTAAGGAAACCGAGCTGAAACTGACGGATGCCTATCCCAAGTTCAAAACCCTCTATGCGCAGGAAGATGAAGCGCTGATGAAAATCACCAAAAGCAATTACACGGAAGAAAAACAGAATGCCGACAAAGACCGCGATGTCCTTTTCAGCGGAATAGTATCCACGGTCAACGGTGCGCTTAACCATTTCGATCCTGCCGTGCAAGCTGCCGCCAAACGGGTGAAAATTGTTCTGAACAATTATGGCAATCTGGCCATCTTGGGTATCAAGGAACAAACCTCCGCTACCTACAATCTCATTCAGGAGCTGCGCAAAGAACCCCTTGCCGCCGATACAGCCGCTATCGGACTGACCGCCTGGGTGGACGAACTCGAAAAGCGTAACAAAGCACTGGAAGCGTTGGAAGAAAAACAGTACGACGAAGCATCGCAAAAAACAACTCTCCGCATGAAAGAAGTGCGCAAAGAGATGGACACCGTAATCCGCAGCATCTGGAAACGCCTCGAAGCCCTGATGCTCATCGAAGGCGAAGCTCCCTATGCCGAATACGTCCGCCAGCTCAACGAACGCAACACCAAGTACGCCGACATCATCGCCCAACGAGCAGGCAGCCGGAACGCGAAAAAGGAGGAAGAGGTTAAAGAAGCTGAATAATAGACTCCCGAGAAAACAAACATTCGTATATCATTACATTTTAACAGGGATATACGAATGTTTTTTATACCTTTATTGCGTAAATAAGACGTTATCGGCAACCCTAAAATGGACACTGCGTACCACAAACTTTACAGACAGAAGTTTTGTCTTTTAATTCTATCCAATCGCATTTTTCGCAAGGTTCTTTTTCCTTTGTTTTGGATAGTTCTACAAACGTATCTACGATTGTGTGAAACATTTCCAAATCGCTTGTTTTTTCCTTTGCATTTTTAGGGTATCTATTATCAATTACCCATTGTGCTAATTCTTGTATTGAGTTCATTTTATTTTGATTTGTGAAGAAGGGCAGCCGCTAACAAGTGTTATACAATATGGCGGATGGCGTACTTCAAATAAACATTTTACTTAATTCAACTTTGGTGCTTCGTATTGGGATTTCTGCTTAAATTCCGCCACATCGTATAGCACCGAAACGTTATGCCTCACCCTAAAACCAACCGCATAAATCCTACGCTCTAAAAAAATTGACAGAAAAAAACTTGCTGAATTAAAACTTTTAGCTAAATTTGTCATTTATTGACAAGTTAAAATTTACAAGCAAATGAAAGCAACTTTTGGAGAGTATATCAGACAATTAAGAACAGACAAAGGATTGACTTTAACTGAACTTGCAGCATTGCTAAAACTGGATTCTGCTAATTTGAGCAAAATTGAAAACGGTAAGCGTGAATTTGACGAAAAGCGGTTAGATAAATTAGCAAATGCTTTCGACCTTGACTTTGAAAAATTGAAAGTAGAATATTTTGGCGACCAATTTGCTAAAAAAATGTACGCTTACAATTGTTCTTCAGAAACATTAATGGTTGCAGAAGAAAAAGTAAATTACTTGAAAAGTATAAATGTTAAACAAGCCGAAATTAAATTCTAAAACTATGAACAAACCATTGACATACATTAGTTTATTCAGCAGTGCAGGAGTTGGATGTTACGGCTTCAAACAAAACGGTTTCGAGTGCATTGCAACAAATGAAATCTTAACAAAACGCTTGAAAATTCAAGTGTTCAACAACAAATGCAAGTACGACACAGGTTATTTGGATGGAGATATTTCAACTAAAGAAGTCAAAAACAAACTTTTTGCTGAAATCAAAAAATGGCAAACGGAACACAAAATTTCCGAGCCAGACGTAATTGTGGCTACGCCACCTTGTCAAGGAATGTCGGTTGCAAACCACAAGAAAAACCAAGAATTGACAAGAAATTCTTTGGTTGTGGAATCAATCAAAATCACGAAAGAAGTTAATCCGAAATTTTTCATTTTTGAAAATGTAAGAGCGTTTTTAAACACAACTTGCACCGACATTGACGGAACGGAAAAAACGATTGAAGAAGCGATAAAATTAAATTTAAGCGGACATTACAATATACTTTTCAAAGTCGTAAACTTCAAAGATTATGGTTCTCATTCAAGCAGAACGAGAACACTTGTAATTGGTGTTCGTAAAGACTTACAAAACATTAGTCCGTTCGACATCTTTCCCGAGAAAAATAAACCAAAAACATTACGCAAACTTTTTGCAGGATTGGAACAACTGAATGAAATGGGACAAATATCGCAAAGCGATATTTTCCATTCGTTTAGAGAGTACAATCCCAAAATGTTACCTTGGATTGAGAATTTAAAAGAGGGAGAATCTGCATTTCAAAATACCGAAGAAGAGAGAATACCACACCAAATTAAAAACGGAAAAATCGTTTTCAACGAAAGTAAAAACGGAGATAAATACGCCCGTTGGTATTGGGATAGAGAAGGTCCTTGTGTGCATACGAGAAATGATATTTTGTCAAGTCAAAACACGGTTCACCCAGCAGAAAACAGAGTTTTCAGCATTAGAGAAATAATGTTGATGATGAGTATTCCAGAAACTTTTCAATGGTCAAATACACCAACTGAAAAGTTGAACGCAATGAGTGTTCTTGAAAAGAAAATGTTTTTGAAACAGGAAGAGCTAAATATCAGACATTGTATTGGAGAGGCTGTTCCAACAGGTGTTTTTGCAGATATTGCAAAGAGAATAAAAAACGTTTTAAATCAAAAAGTTCTTTCAACAACTGAAATAAACAACGTAATCAAAAAAGAAGAATTGAGCGAAACGGAAAATTTACTTTCGTTCATCAATTCTGAATTTAAAAATATCGGACTTGAAAACATTTACCAAATTGCAGAATATGCAAATTCAAGCCGTCAAGAAAATTCGGCATTTTTCACACGGAAAGACATTGCTTTTTCGGTTGTAAAAGATTTACCCGAACTAAAAGGAAAAAAGAAAATTAGAATTTTAGAACCGTCAGTTGGTATCGGCAATTTCATTCCGTTGTTGGTTGAAAAGTACGAAGATAAAGACGAAGTGATTTTTGACCTTGTTGATATTGACAAAAATTCTTTTGTTGTTCTGAAAAACATTTTGGACAAATTGAAGTTGCCGAAAAAATTCAAGTTTAATTTAATTAACGCTGATTTTCTTACACACACTTTCAAAGAAAAATACGATATTGTTGTAGGAAATCCGCCTTACAAAAAACTTACGAACAATCAAGAATTATTGTCGCTTTACAAATTCAATGCGAGAAATAATGAAACAAATAATTTGTTTTCGTTCTTTATTGAAAAAGCAATTTCATTAGGAAACTTCGTTTCTTTAATCGTGCCGAAAAGCCTTGTCAATTCGCCTGAATTTAACATCACAAGAGAAATCTTGAAAGAACAAAACCTTTTGAAGATTTGTGATTATGGAGAGAAAGGGTTTAAAGGCGTAAAGATTGAAACGATTAGTTTTTTACTTGAAACTTCAACAAAAAAACAAAGCGAAAACATTTTAATTGAAAGCTACATCACGGAAACAGTTGAAGAAAAACAAAAAGATTATTTGCTTACTGACAAGTTTCCATATTGGTTGATTTACCGAAATGAAGAATTTGACGAGATTTCAGAGAAGATGAAATTTGACATTTTCAATAGTTTCAGAGATAGACAAATTACCAAGCAAATCACGAAAGACAAAGGAAAATACAGAGTTTTAAAATCCCGAAATGTTGGTAATAATGAAGTAATAGAATTGGAAAATTACGACTGTTATATTGACGATACAGAAAATTTGGCTGTCGCCAAATTTCTTAATCGTGATGATGTCGTAATGATTCCAAACCTTACTTATTATCCGAGAGCGAGTTTTTTGCCGAAGAATACAATTACAGACGGTTCAGTTGCTTTGTTAACTTTGAAAAATGGTAGCCGACTTCCAACAGAAAAGGATTTGGAATATTATGGAACAAAAGAATTTGAGAAGTTTTATCGTGTTGCTCGAAATTACGGTACTCGTTCGTTGAACATTGATAATAATTCCGTTTTTTTCTTCGGACTTTTAAAAAATATTGAATAGATGACAGAAGTAGAAAAATTGCTCAAAAGCAAAAATTACGACATAAGAATAAGCAATGATGCAAGGTTTATGGACCAAAAATGTACACCTGATGTAGTGTGTATTATTGCGGATTGCGTAATAAATTTGCGTGAAAGCGAACCGCAAAAAGAGTTTACCGTTCAAGATATTTGGGATTCTCAATATTTCATCAAAAACGTAAAAGCGATTTTCAACAAACCGTCTGCAACCAATCCAACAACAAGAAGTGAATACGACAAATTTATACAGCAACCGTTACGCCTTTTGGCATATGCAGGAGTTTTGGATATTGAAAAAAAAGGAACAACTAATTATTACAAAATTGCAAATCTTACAGTTTTGGAATACGTTTCGTTGAAAGATAGAAACGCATACAATTTCCTTTATCAATACTTCGTAAAAGTAATGTCGGACAGCGGACAAATAAAGTTCTTTGAAGAATACAAAAGCAAATACGAAAAAGGCAATTTGTCAAAATTAGATTTTGAAGATTTACAAAAACGTTTTATCAAGTTTATTATCGGAAATACCGCAATCAACGGAGAACTTGAAGTTAGACGTATTTTTCCAAAGTTGCTAAATGTTTACGCTTGCGAAAACAATTTACCAGGTTCAATTAAAGGGCGAATGTCAGAAAATGAATTTTACTACACAGACTTAATGTATAACCGTAAAAATTGGCGTGATGTATCAAAAGACAAAACCATTTCACGACAAGAAGCAAATGCTGAAAGTGAACAAAATGTATTGACAGATACAGCGTTCAACGCTTATTTGGTACAAAAAGCAATGAACCAAATAAAGAAAATGTATTCGGAAAGTGAAGTGAAAGACCAATGGGCAAATGGAGATGCTACGCAAGTTCATCACATTTTCCCCAAAAGTAAGTTTCCGCAACTTGCTCACTATTTGGAAAACTTAATCAAACTGACAGCAACGCAACATTACACGAAAGCACACCCAAACAACAAGACAGATGCAATAAATCCAGACTATCAACTTGTTTGCTTGCTTGCAAAATCGGACAGCATTGAAAAGTCTTTGAAGAAAAACGAACTTTATTACAGAAAGGAATCTTTTGTTTATTGCATAAATACAGGACTTAGTCAAGACCTAAAAGTCGATTTAACTTTCAGACAAATCAAAACAGAATTGGCGACAATTTATAACGACATATGAACCGAAAAAAGAAGGGCGAAGGCATAACAGCAGTTTGGCAAAATGGCGGGTTCAGTGCTAAATTGAAACATTTGTGCTTTTAAATCCGCCACTTCGCCAAGCTGCAAACCGTTGCCTGCAAGCACAAAGAAAGAAAATAACAAAAAACGAATAAATATAAATTATAGGAATGCCAAACAATGAACTAACATTTCAAAATCTTTTGCCGACGGTTTCAAATACTGAAATCGTTCAAGACAAATTAAAAAACAGCACTTTCATTGGAATTGACTTTGGCACTTCAACAACTGTTGTAAGCTATACTGTTTTTGGAGATGACTTAACCCCAATTAAAACAGATATTATTCCTGTAAAACAGCTAAATTTAGACGGCAGTTATACTGAAAACTACCTTATTCCTTCGTGTATTGCTTGGTATCAAAATAAATTATTTATCGGACAAAGTGCTAAAATTTTAAAAAGTAAGCTGACATACGGTAGAAATCTTTGGTATTCTTTTAAAATGAAACTGGGTTTGGATAATGGTCCGGAATATTTCTCAACTGAACTGTCACAAGGACATAAGATAGCAACAATTGAAAATGCACTTGACGCGACTAAAGTATTTTTTAAATACCTGAAAAAGGAGATTGATAATTTTATCTCAGTAAACAATTTACCCTCTACTTCCTATTTTTCCATTAGTATTCCAGCATCCTTTGAAGCCAATCAAAGAAAAGATTTAAAAGAAGCTTTAAACTATGCAGGTATTTCTTTTCAGGATAGTTTATTCATAGATGAACCAAATGCTGCTTTCCTAAGTTATTTAATTCAGGCTAATTCTAATAATTTAAAAAATTATAATATTCCATTAGATAGTCCTTTGCACATTTTAGTATTTGATTTTGGTGCAGGAACCTGTGATATAACTATTTTGGAAATTGGAAGAAAGGCAGATAGACTTTATTCGAAGAATATTGCGATCTCAAAATTTGAACAACTTGGTGGTGATGACATCGACAAGCAAATTGTAAAAAATGTACTATTTAAACAGCTTTTAAAACAAAACAATCTTACAGAACAAGAAATAAGAACTCCAGAATACAACAAAATTATTTTACCAAAACTGCAACCTGTAGCGGAATATTTAAAGATTCAAGCTTGTAAATCTGTTTTGAGAAATATGGTCGGCTATTCACTTCCAGAATTAGCAAAGAGTCCAGAATCATTAAAAGTAGAGCAGACATTTAATTTGCTTCTGCCACAACATAATCTAACTTATAAGAACCCATCGCTTTCATTTAATGAGTTCAGCAGAATTATGGATGAATTTATTAGTGAAGATTCAAGTTATGACATCCAAAATGACACAGAAAGTCTAAAAAGTATTTATACAGTTGTAAATTCTGCCTTATCAAAAGCTAATATAGAAAAGGATCTTATTAATCTTGTTTTGCTTATTGGTGGAAGTTCTTATAATCCATACATTCAGAATTCTTTACGGAATGGTTTTAACCAATCTGAAATAGATATTCCAAGAGATTTACAAGCTCACGTAGCCACAGGAACAGCCTTTAATTCGTTTTTACACAATGGAATGGGCGTTGATATGATAAAGCCAATCGTAAGTGAGCCTATTATAATTATTTTAGAAAATGAGAGTATAAGGACTTTAATTAGAGAAGGTACAGAAATCCCTTGTCCAAAAGTTATTATTGACGATTTACATCCTCAAGAAGATAACCAACTCCAAATCGAAATTCCTATTTGTGTTTCTAACAAAAACAAGATTTTGACGATAGCCAAAATAAAATCCGAAAAGGGATTTAACAAATCTGATAAAATAAGGTTAGAGTGTGAAATAACGTCAGATAAATTAATATACCTTTCGGCATTTATCAGAGATATTGAAATCAATGTCGAACCATTAAACCCATTCGCAAATTCATCCTTATCTACTCAAGAAATAGTCGAAAAAAGATTGATAAAAGCAATAAATATAAATGCAAGTCAAAACAACGGACTTCCTTCGGCTGAACAATTAAAAAGCCTTGCTGATTTTTACGTTAAAACAGAAAACCATTTAAAAGCGGCTGAAACTTTTGAAACAATTCAAAGGCTTTCACCAAACAACCATTTTGAAACGTCTATTTGCTATCATTACGACCAAGCAGGTCGCAAGAAACTATCTGATGAATGGGCAGAGAAAGCCTATAAAAACAATCCAAATGCAACGAACGCCTATAATCTTGCCCTTGTTAAGGAACAGCAAGGTAAAATAAACGATTATGAGAGTCTAATGGAAACTGCTGTTTCACAAGGTTTAAATGCTGCAAAGCTTGTTTATGGTGAATACCTATTAACTCGAGATGAAGAAAAAGCAAAAAAAATAATTGAAGAAGCTTTTAACTATTGGTACGGTCAATTTAAAACAAACCGATTAAATAAGAATGATTACTCCAGATTGATTCGTTCTGCACGACAAATTGGAAGATTAGAGGTTGCAGAAAAGGTTGAAATTGCAAAATCTCAATTCAATAATTCAAATGAAATCAAATGGTATAGTTCAGAGAACCTCGCATCCGATAACAAAAATTATTTACCTGAAATAACAGAATAATATGTCTTGGTTTATCCCATATCCTCAATTAGATAATGAACAATTAGAGTTTTTAGAAAACTCAGAGAAAGAACGTGATAGAAATTATTGGCTCAAAGGTTACGCAGGCAGTGGCAAATCGGTACTTCTCATTCATTTACTTTTAAAAGAAAAGGAACACAATCCTAAATCAAAAGTAATTATTGTCCTGTATACTCTCGCTTTAATAGATATGATACGCTCGGGAATACCTGAGGAGTATAACAATATTCCAATAGTAACTTATCATCAGTTCTACAAAATGACAGATACTTGGGATTTGATTTTAGTTGATGAAGTCCAAGATTTGCCGGAATATATCGTTAGAGATATCCATTCAAAAGGTAAAAGAGTTATTGTGGCAGGCGACACAAACCAGTCTATCTATGATGAAGTTTGCGAAACAGATCAAATTAGCGCAATTCTTAATGGGAAATCATTTACTCTTGATATAATCCACAGAATAAGTAGAAGTATCAGGAAAATTGCTCAATTCTTCTGTTACGATCAAAATGGATTTAACGGCGCATCAATGGGAAGAATTGTAAACTTGCCTCCTCGTTTGATAAAGGCACAAGACAAAGAAGAGGAATTGAAATGGCTTATTTTAAGTTCCAAGGAATACGCTAAAAATCATTATGCTCCAGCCATTTTAATTCCAAGACAATTTCAAATATTTGATTTTTTTCAACAATTACTAAAGTTTGAGAACAAACCTCTTTTACCTAATCATCTTGACACTTCCAATAGTGGAGACAGAAGAAGTAAATACCGAAACATTAATGCGCATTTAAGAGAGAACGGGTTGAAGTTTCAATATTTAGGTAATGGTGCCGGTTCTTTTAAAAAAGCAGGAGAGGAAGATTTAGTAACTGTTATGACATATCATAGTGCAAAAGGCTTGGATTTCAAAGCTGTCTTTATTCCCTTTTTAAGCGCAGAATTAGAAATTTGGAAAGATAGTGAAAGAGCAAAAACATTATTTTTTGTTGCAGTAACAAGAAGTAGAGAGCAGCTGTTTTTATCATATAGTGGCACCAAACATCACTTTCTAAATCAAATAAGTGAAAATGATTTTCATATACTTAATGCTTCTGAAGAAATAGAGAGAATGGAACAACCTTTGAAAGGTACAGAGGAAGAACCGCCGACATTTGTATTTTAAAAATTAAATTATGAAATTATTAGCAACAGATATTTTTGATTTCAATTCTTGGTATCGTTTTAATCAACTGAATATCACCGAAGAAATGGTAATTGATTTGAATTCTATTGATGAAATTCCAAGTGAAAAATTATTTGACAAAATTGGACCTTTTCAAGAGGACAGCGACAGATTCTTTGTTAGCATCAAAACTGAGAACTTAAAAATGAGTGAAAATTCTGATGTTTATGCTATTCCAATTAATTCAATACATTCCATAATACCTTTTAATGAAAAAGCCAAACGAATTTTAGCTAACAAATTCCCTAACTTTAAAATAGCAGATTCTCTAAATCCATCAATTGCCAATAAAATTTTTAAGCAAAGAGACCAATATTTTGCTAAATTAGGTGGTAAAATGATACTGTCAATATTTAATATAGCCGAGAATTACCAAAATTATGAACAGCTATTTATCAATGGATTGCATAAATATAATAATGAATTAAAGAGTGATTCTTTAATTGAAAGCCTTATTTCCTATGAACGCTCAAGACCTTATCCAAATGATGATAGTGGATTTCTTTTTGACGTTGGAAGTATTGCAAAAACGCATTTTAACATTTCAGACAATGACTTAAAATTTAAAGAAGAATTAAAAACACAAGATCCAGATAAATATGAATTAATCGAAGAAATTCTAAGCTTGTCTGTCTTTCTACAAAACAATAATTATCAAGGTGTATTTGGACCTTTAATAAACGAAACTAAAAAATCAGAATGGCTTAAAAAATTAAATTCAGATTTAAACTTAATATCTGAAAATTCGGGTGTTAACAACTTGCTTGTAATTGCATTTTACCTCAAATTCAGGTATTTAATACGTAATACAACAAATCTTTCGGATTCCAATTTTCAGAGTCAAATTAATCATATTTTGAAACACGCAGAAAAAGAAGCCTCAATAGCACTTTTTTTAAATGGGTTATTTTTTGGAAGTTTAAAATTTAGAGAACTTTATTACGAATCTTTTCCTTTACCATTTTCAAAAGAAAAAATAACAACTCCGTCAATTAAAGAGTATGAAAGTGCTTTAAACAAAAAAACAGAACAGATTACATCTATAGAAAAAACCAAGAAAAAAACGGAACTTCTGTCAAATTCTGATAAAAAAACAGAAGTAATTTTAAACTGTTTTACTGAAAAGGACGAAATAGATTTACAAGAACTTAAAGATGAAATAAAAGAAAAAACAGGTGATACGTTAGGTAGAGGATTTAAGCAATTAAAAAAGATACTTGATAATATCCCAAACATTGTCATTGACGAAAAATCTTCACCTCAAAGAGCGAAACTAATGAAGCGAAGGCAGACAAATCCACAACCTGACCTATTTAACCAGCAAAAATAGCCAGCAGGCAACAAAAAAATTGGCAAGAGTGGCAGAAACGTCTTCGATTGAACGTTTATGTAAAATCAAAGTTTCTGCTCCGATTAAAAGTTAAGGGTAAAAATGCCACCCTCGCCAATTTTCAAACCGTTGTGTGTAATGCCAAAACAAACCTTTAGAAATTTAAACAATTGAACAATAAAATAAAAAGAATAGGAAAAAATGCACTCGCGATTTGGGGTGGAATATCATTAATTGGAATCATTCTGATTTTAGGGTATTTCTCTTATTCAATGACAATCGGAAATAAAACTGTTGAAAATAAAGCGACAAAATCTGACGTAAGATTTGTATTAAATTGGTGCGGACTTGGAGACCAAAGAATTGAAAAAGTCACAAATAGTTATGAATCAGGTCGCTCTTTTACTGGCGATTATCTGGATGCATATGCGATTGAAATATCAAAAGTGACACACGATGAATTGAAAAATAAAAACGGTTTCTATCGTTTAGATAGTTTGCCTCAAGTTTTGAATGATGCGATAAAAATGGCTAGTGGTTGGCAACACGAAATTCCTTGGTTTCCGAAATTGGAAGATTTAAAAAAAGAAGATGTATATGTTTATCCTTGGAGTATTTATTGCAATGGAATTACGCCAAGTGGAGCGGAATTAATATTTGTAGTGCCGAAAGACAAAAAAGTATATTATATCGGAACAAAAATGTGAAGAAGGCACTACACACAACAGCAGTTACAAGAAATGGCAAATTATTTGGTAAATTCACGTTTACGTTTCGCAAGAAATTTAGTAGTAACCGAAAGTATTTGGTTACGAAGTTTGCCACTTCTTGTAGCTGCGAAACGTTAGCAGCAAGCATTTAACCGAAGATGAAAATTATTGAAAACTATCTTAAAGAAGAAAACTACTTTGGACTATTAGTTTATGGACCATCAATCGACGAAATAATAGAAATATATAATAACACAATTCTGGTACCATTGAAATCTTTGTATCATAATCACTACATTGATTATATAAAGGATTTCTTTGAAACATTCAAATATAAATATGCAGTATCTAATATTGAAACATTTGATAAGGATTATTCCGATAATATTCCTGTTTGTTATATACTTTATAAATCCAATGAATCGCAATCTAACATATTAAATTTTGAGAAAGAATGTAGTGTTCATCTTGAAAAAGCAAAACTGTTTCTTTCTTTAATATCAGGTCAATCCCCCGTTGAGTTTTTTAAAGTTGTAAAAATGAATGGAAAAATTATGTATAAAACTGAATTAGTTCAGTATAACAGATTGCACAGACTATGGATTAGTTTAGAAGAGAAACTTTCATTCATTAATAACGCTGAAAAAATAATTGATAATCAAAATTTTTCCTTGTCACTTTTTCATGACGCAAACAAAGAGACTAATCATATATACAAATGTGCCAGATATTTTATGGTACTAGAAAGTATTACAGAAAGTAATCATGAATCTCGCAAACATGTAAAATCGTTTTTTGCTAAGAATAATTATTCGCCAACTTTAAACCACAATAATTCGGTCAGAAATTATAATTTGTCAAATATTGATGCTGTTGAAATTGCAGGCATAATGAGAGCGAAATTATTTCATGGTGCCGCTCTGAAATATGATTATTTTAAGAGAATCATTTCAGTACAAGACTACAATTATTTAATTTCTAATCCAGAAGAATTAAGTAAACACATGAGGGATTTATGTGAAACAGCGTTTTACTTAAAAAACAACCAAAATAATGAAAATGCCAGCCGCTAACATGGTATTGCCGCAATGGGGGCTGACGTGCTTCTATGAAACTTTTGTGCTTAAACAAACGGCAGTGCTTCTATTGAACTTTGGTGCTAAAAATCCCCCACTGCGACAATACCCGAACCGTTACCTGCTATGTTAGGACGACCGTTCACAACGACACAGTTTGACGGACTGAAAATCTAATTTTGCAGAAAACGGGGAACGCTGAAAACCGAATAGAGTAAGCACAAACGAAAAACAATTTTTAAAATGAAAAATTATCAATGCAAAAAGTGTAAAACACACATCACAAATGACAAATCACCAAGCAGTTTTAATTGCCCAGGTGGTGGAATGCACACTTGGACAGACTTGGGAGAAGTTGGACCCAACAATTACCAATGCAAAAAGTGCGGAACACTTGTAAAATCTAAAAATTCTCCATCTTCATTTAATTGCCCTTCTGGCAGTATGCACACTTGGACAAAACTGTAAAATGAAACCAAACATATTTAGACTTGCAACAAAGGAGCTGTCGCAAGACGGCTTCTTTACTTGGCTTTTACAGTGGGCAGACAACAACCATAATCAACACGACCAAAATCTAAATGAAACTGCAAAAGATTTTGTAAGGTTGTTACTTGGGCAGACACCTGACTACCAAGTCATCAAAGTTGAAGCAGGTAGGCAATGGAACAACATTGATATTTGGGCTGAAATAAATGACGAGTATTTTATCGGCATTGAAGACAAAACAAACACTGGCGAACATTCCGAACAATTGGAACGCTACAAAGACATTGCAACCAACCATTACAAAGAAAAAAATCATAAACTTGTATTTGTTTACCTTAAAACCGGAAATGAGAGTTTATCTACACTCAAAAAAATCATAGAGAAAGGTTACTCCACCGTTGACAGAAAAACCGTTTTAAGTGTTTTAAACAAAAGACAAGTGACAAACGAAATTTTTAATGACTTCAAAGAGTATTTGACAGTTATTGAAAATGCAACAAACTCTTACACAAAATTTGAAAACATCACATCTGAATGGAAAGCAGGAGAAGGTTTCTATATCAAACTGCAAGAGCAAATAAGTGAGTGGACAGACTGGCGTTATGTTGCAAATCAAATGGGCGGTTTTCTTGGCTTTTGGTATCACTGGACAGGCACTAACGAAATTGGAGAGATTTATATTCAAATTGAAAACGCTTTTGAGTATGGTATCAAACTCGTTATAAAAATTGCTGACTGGGAACCAAGCACAGACACTTTGTATCGTTTGTTGAATGAGATAAAACCATTCGCAGAAAAAAATGGGCTTACAATTACTAAGCCTGACAAATACCGAGCAGGCTCAACATCAACATTAGCAATTGTTCAAAACGCTTTTTCGGTTGACAATGACGGAAACATTGAACTTGACAAATTTATATTAACATTAAAAAAATTAGAAACAACACTTGACGAATACTGCAAAGACAAAGAAACACAGCAGGTAACAGCGGTTTTGCAATAGCGGGGCTGACGTGCTTCGTATGACAGTTTGTGCGAATTCAATATTTGTTCTTCGTATGAACTTTAGTGCTAAAAATCCCCGCCATCGCAAAGCCGCAAAACGTT
>LSQX01214270.1_pt1 | contig 35305 bp, 27 predicted proteins | sample 654561 | NCBI WGS metagenome assembly LSQX01 (sample SAMN04489861, study PRJNA283612) | anaerobic digester metagenome | isolation source: 4 biogas reactors fed with cattle manure at either 37C or 55C with and... | place: Denmark: Kongens Lyngby | collected 2014 | reverse complement strand
TGTGAAATATGTTTTTTTAGCGTTTACTTGATTAACTATCTGAAGTTTGCGGGATTTATCTGTGAAGCTTTCGTTGATGCGTTTTTTAGGTTGAGCTTTTTTAAAGCCAGGCGTTTCTGGAACTTCATAAAAAAAAGACCCCCATGTGGAGGTCTTGGAATTTTATTCTGTTTCGAGTTTATTCTGCAGCTTCGGTTTCGTTTGAAGAGGCTTCTTCTGATTCTGCACTTTCTTCTGCGTTTTCAGATTCTGCGCCTTCTGCAGCTTTTTTCTTTTTGCTGGCCTTTTTCTTGGCTGGAGCGACTGCGTCACCGATGCTGGTTTTGTTTTCACCTGGTTTGTGCGATTCCATCCAAGCTTCTAGCTCTGCAGTTTCTTTGTTTTTGAAGTAATCTACAACAGAAAGGAGAAGCTTGCGGTTTTCGACATCGATTTCACTGACTACGGCAGGGACTTCGTCGCCTACTTTGAAGGCTTCAGATGGGACTTTGATAAATTCTGCTGTGAGTTTTGAAACAGGTACAAAGCCTTCGATGCCGTCTGGTAGTTCTACGACTACGCCTCTGTCGAGCATGCGAATGATTTTGCCTTTGACTTCTGAATCCATTGGATAGCTTTCTTCTACTGTATCCCAAGGGTCTTCTGTCAAGTGTTTCATGGATAATGAGATGCGGCGTTTGTCGCAATCGACAGCAAGGACCACACATTCCACTTTGTCGCCTTTTTTGACGATTTCGTTGGGGTGAGTGATTTTTTGAGTCCAAGACATATCAGAGACATGGATAAGTCCGTCCACGCCTTCTTTGATTTCTACAAAGGCACCAAAAGAGGCTAGGTTGCGGATTTCACCGACTACACGAGCACCTGGTGGGAGTTCGGATTCGATGGTTTCCCATGGGTCTGTTTCGAGTTGCTTCATGCCAAGAGAGATCCTTTCGACATCTTCTTCGACTTTGAGCACTACTGCTTCTACTTCTTGACCTACTTCTAAGATTTTTGAAGGGTGTTTGACATGCTGAGTCCAAGACATTTCTGATACATGAATCAAGCCTTCGATGCCGCTGTCTAATTCGATAAATGCACCGTAATCGGTGATAGATACAACTTTACCTTTGACAGGCATTCCTTCTGGGTAGCGTTCTGCGACATCTTTCCAAGGGTGTGGTTTGAGTTGTTTTACGCCAAGAGAGATTCTTTCTTTCTTGTCGTTAAAGTCAAGCACAATCACTTCGAGTTCGTCGCCCAATTGCAACATTTCGTTTGGATGATTGATGCGTTTGTAGCTCATATCGGTAATGTGTAAAAGGCCATCGACTCCGCCTAGATCAATAAAGGCACCAAAGTCTGTGATGTTTTTAACGACACCCTTGCGAACTTGGTCTTTTTCTAGTGTTTCTAAGATATCGCCTCTTTGACGATTTCTTTCTTCTTCTAGGACTACACGGCGAGACACTACAATGTTTCGGCGAGCTTTGTTCACTTTGATCACTTTAAGGTCAAAGGATTCTCCAATGAGTGCGTTGATATCTGGAATTTGACGAAGGTCGATTTGAGAGCCTGGTAAAAAGGCATCGATGCCAAATAAATCAACCACCACACCACCTTTGATGCGCTTGGTTAAAGTACCACGAACAATCTCGTTGTTTTCAAAAGCTTTATGAATTTCATCCCAAACACGAACAAAATCGGCTTTTTGTTTAGAAAGGACTAAACGGCCATCTTCTCCTTCGAGGGTTTCAACAAATACTTCGATTTCGGTCCCGATTTCTAAGTTATCGCTTTCTTTAAATTCTTCTCTATCGATAACACCTTCTGATTTGAAGTTTACATCGACCAGCACTTCTTGGTCATTGACTTGGCTAATTTTACCAGTGGTCACTGTTTGTGGTTCAAGACAACCCATATCGGCATAAAGGTGAGTGTCTTCGCCTTGACCGATAGATCCAAGCTCTGCTTCTGCAGCTAAGATTTCGTCTAGGTCTTCTTGTGTTCCGAATCGGATTTTTGACATATTATTATTTTTTTGGTTGTGTGAAACAAAGTCAGATTTCGCGACTACACCCACGATAGCCTGAATTTGTTGCACTTGTTCTTGGATTGATAAATGTGTAGTGTCAATTTCTATAGCATCTAAAGCTTTTTGGAGCGGGGCCACTGCCCTAGAAGAATCTAACTCGTCTCTTTGACGGAGGTTTTCTTCGATCTCTTCAAGGCTCCCCTCTTGATGCGCTGCCTGCAACTCTGCAAAACGCCTAGCCGCACGCACTTTAATATCTGTGACTAAAAAAAACTTAAAATTTGCATTTGGAAACACTGTAGTTCCAATATCTCGACCATCGAGCACGCAAGAAGTTTTGGCACCAAACTCCCTTTGCTTTTGCGTTAAAATCTCACGGACCACAGGCACAGCACTATAAAAACTCACCTGTTCAGAAACTTCGATGCTTCGGATTTTTTTCTCTGATAAAACGCCATTGATGAGCACTTGATTATTTTCATCAAAATCAATTTTCGTATGCTCTAACAGATTTTTTAGCCCCGAAATATCACTCGCCGCTACCCCCGCCTCTATGGCTACACTGGTGATGGCCCTATACATGGCCCCGGTGTCTAAATACACAATCCCCAACTTTTGCGAAAGCAAACGAGCAGTAGTGCTTTTACCTGTGCCACTAAATCCATCGACAGCAATGATAATATGGGATTTTTCTGAATTCATAAAAACTAAAATATAGCAAATAGAGCCATAAATTCAAAAACAATGACTATAAAATCATAGAAATATAAAGAATATAGCCTAAAAAGCTCTTTTTTTGTATGAAGTTTCAGAAGCGCCTGGCTTTTTTCGAAGTTTTCTCTTAAAATAAGCCAAATTGCTACCCATCAAAGCCCAATAGCTATGCTAGACTTCGATTTTAAAATACTGTAAAAAAGATTGCACTTCAATTCCCAAGTAGATTTAAAACAAAAAGCTGTTAAGGCTTTTTAAAGTATAATTGAGAATTTTTCTTTGAATGGCCTCACTCGCTCTCCAAAAATCGATGCTTGCTTGGGCGGGCTTTTTTTCTACCGCGTTCAGAGACTAAAAACTCTAGCACAAACAAAATCACAGCTAAAAACAAGAAAACTTGATAGCGATCTTTATAAGTCTCGTATAAGGTGCTTTCGTGTTCTTTTTTTTCGAGTTGGGCTATTTCTGTGAGCACTTTTTGAAGTTGAAATTCTGTAGGATTGGCATAAAAATATTTAGCTCCTGTGACACTGGCCACTTCTTTGAGAGTCCCTTCTTCTAGGCGTGTGGTGACAATGTTTCCGTGAGCGTCTTTTTTATATGCAACTTCTCCACTTCTGGTTGGTACAGGGATAGGCACTCCTTCTAAAGACCCTATTCCAATAGTATAAATTTTGATGCCCAATTTGGATGCTTCTTTGGCTGCCGTGACCGCCTCGTTTTGGAGCTCTTCTCCATCACTCATCAACACCATCACAGCGTATTTGGCATCTGTTTTGGAATCTTTAAACACCTCTATGCCTTTTTTTATGGCGGCTTCTAAATCCGTGCCTGGCATCAACCAACCGGGCTCTAAATCTCGAAGTGCCAATTGAGCGGCTCCATAATCCAGAGTCAAGGGTAGCACCAACTCTGCTTCTCCAGAAAAGGCCACTAAAGCGATACGATCCCCCGATAAAGATTCTAAAAAGGCAGAGATTTCGTGCTTGGACCTGGTCAAACGATTGGGCTTAACATCTTCGGCAAGCATCGACGACGAAACATCTTGAAGCAGCATCAAATCCAAGCCCTTCCTTTCAATGTGATTGCTGGTTTGTCCCCACTGTGGCCGAGCCAAAGCCACAATCAAAAAAGCAAGAGCAAAAAGCAGTAGCGTAGATTTGATAAGCCGACGCCATGGAGAAAACGAAGTGGCGACTTTGGGAAGCATCGACAAAGAAACAAATCGAGAGGCTAAAAGCTTTTTTCGACGGTAAGAGTAAAAAAAGAACAAAGCTAAGAAAAACAGGCTAAACAATAACCATAAAAACTGAACTTCGGCAAATCTCATGGAATCCTCACAAAACGAGTGTTCGCTAATACGATTTCTAGCAATATAAATAAGGCTCCTATTAAAAGCCATGGGTAAAACTTTTCTGAATAACGAGAGTAAATAATGGTCTCTACCTCTGTTTTTTCTAGTTGATTTAACTCCTCATATATGTTTTCTAAATCCGTTTTGTTTTCGGCATGGAAAAACATGCCCCCAGTCATTTCGGCAAGTTCTTTTAACATGACTGCATCAATGCCATCTTCTGGTCTAATTTCTTGTTCTACCCAAGACAATTCTCCAGTCCATGGATTGTGTTGAAAGCCCAACGCTTTCCCTGTGCTTTTGCCCACACCAATGGTATAAACTTTGACCCCCAAGGCTTTGGCGATTTTTGCTGCTTGCATGGGAGGCACTAAACTAGAGTTGTCTTGACCATCGGTCAAAAGTATCAAGACTTTGGACTTGGCTTCTGACTTTTCTAAGCGAGCCAAAGAGGCCATTAAACCATCTCCAATGGCTGTTCCACCTTTGCTAGTCGAAGAATCGTTGACTGTCGATAATATCCCAATCAGGCTTCCATAATCCGAGGTCAATGGGCACAGGGTGAGTGCGTTGCCTGCAAACACAGACAAACCAATCCGATCATGTTTTCTTTTTTTGATAAAATCTGCTATCACCGTTTTGGCATAACCCAATCGGCTGTACTGCCAAAATTGACCTGATTTATACATTTTTTCTGCGTTGAGTACACTGAGTTTTTTGGATTCTTGGTAACTCATCATATCGAGTATGGCCATAGAACCAGAGACATCTAATGCAAGCATAATATCGATGCCTTCTGTGTTGGTGTACTCCATTTCTACACCCTGTTGAGGCCTTGAAAGTGCTATAATAAAACAGACCAGAGCCAGTGCCCTAAACAAGGGGACTATGTGCCTAAATTTAACACGGTAAGATCGAGAGGCTTTTTTAGCAAGAGCTAAGCTTGGAAATTTAATAGTGCTTTTTCTTTTTTTGAGATTGTAAATATAATCTACCACTAAAATAGGCAGCAAAAGCAATAATAAATAAGCTTCTGGATTTTGAATGTGATAACCCAATAAATCCATTATTTTGGCTCCTCTTCTTTTGTGTCTTCTAATAAACGATCCATCCAAGAATCCCAAAATTCTACGCGTTCCGAATCCAACTTCATTTTCGCAAATTTAACAGGCTCTGTTTCTTCGGCCAAGAGCACCATGGTTTCCTTGTAGTTTTGACTCAAAGATTTTACTCGAGACATTCGTTGCCGCAATTCTTTTAAAGTAGCGTCTAAGATATCGGCTCCAAAACGCCTTTGCACATATCGCCTAGCAATAAAACCTAACTCGGTAAAAAACTCTGCTTGATCTTTTTGCTCTAATAAGCCTCTAGCCCTGAGTTTTTTCAATGCTAGCTGAGCTTCTTCGAATGGTGGCAATAAAACATCAACTTCTTTTTTGGACCATTTTTTATAGATAAATGCACCCAAAAACAATAGAAACAAGGCCCCTAAAATGCCCAGTAAAACCCACACCCATAGTGGCATTCGAGGATCATCTATGGTGCCTTCTGCCTCCAAAATATCGAGTTCTTCTCCGCTGCTTCTAGAAAGCACTTGAATAGCCACCGGGTCGGTTTCACTTTGAATGCTATCTGGACCCAATATCAAAGAGACTTGTTGGGGTTTTATGGCAAAGTCACCGCTTACAAATGTATTTAAACTGGCCCTCCAAATGAATTTAGATTTATCTGTTTTTGGAATGGCTTCTTGAAAATTTTGCATTTCTTTGACTTCAAAATGATCTAAATTGCCTATAAAACTAGGCAGCTCAATTTTGGCTTGACTAGGGGCTTCTACTTCGATGCTATATTCAAACACATCTCCTACAAACACTTTAGTAGCACTCACCGAGGCTTTGATTTTTAGGTCAATGCCTTCTGCAAAACTAAAAGCAAAAGCAAAAAGGACTAGAATCATGCTTAGCAAAGTATTTCGAAAGGAGGGTTTATAAGTCTCTTGCATTTTTACCTCAATTTAGCCCTACGCCTAAAATGTTCTAGCAAAGGAGCCACTGTATTTTTAAATTCACTTTGAATCAAAATCCTCACAAAATCAACCGACATTTTATCAAAAAGTAGAGTCATTTCTCTTGTTTGCTTTTTGGCTTCTTTGGCAAATAGTTCTCTAAAAACAGCATCTCCAGTGTCTATTAGCAAAGTTTCTCCTGTTTCTGGATCTTCTATTTCGACAAGTCCCACAGAAGGCAGCTCTAATTCGCGAGGGTCCACCACCGAGACCGCCAAAACATCGTGCCTTTTGCGAAGCACCTTAAAAGCAGTCTCATAACCTGTGTCCAAAAAATCAGAAATCACCACCACCACAGCGCGTCGGTTTAAAAGTTTACCGGCATATTCTAGTGCATTCTGAATATTAGTGCCTTTATTTTGAGGTTTAAAATACAAAGTCTCTCTAATCAACCTCAAGACATGCTTTCGACCTTTGGCTGGTCGAATAAACAACTCAATTTGATCTGTAAAAATCAAAAGCCCTACTTTATCGTTGTTTTTGATGGCTGCAAAAGCAAGTAAAGCGGTCAAGGTCGCCATCACTTCTGCTTTCATTTCTTTGCCGCTTCCAAACTCAGCACTCGAGCTTGCATCGACCATCAAAAGCATAGTGAGCTCTCGCTCTTCTACAAATTTTTTAACATAAGGTGTTCCCGCTCTGGCAGTCACATTCCAATCGATGCTTCGAATATCGTCTCCAGGCACATATTCTCGAACTTCACTGAATTCCATACCATTGCCTTTATAAGAACTATGGTATGCCCCTGTCATGACCGCATCTAAGGAGCCTTTAACAGAAAGCTCTATACGGCTCACCGTCTTTAACACTTCTTTTGAAAGCATGGCTTTACCTTATGGAACTTCGACTGTATCTAAGATTTTTTGAATGACTGTTTCTACTACCACTTCTTCGGCTTCGGCCTCGTAGCTCAATATTAAACGATGACGAAGCACCTCCATTGCTACATTTTTAATGTCTTCTGGTGTCACATAAGCTCGCCCTTGAATAAAGGCATGTGCTTTTGCAGCTTGAGCAAGACCAATAGAAGCCCTAGGAGAAGCTCCCACTTCGATATAATTCACCAGGTCATTTCTTTTGACACTGGCCGGGTCTCGAGTGGCAAAAACTAGGTTTACAATATATTCTCGCACCCTTTCATCGACATACACCTGTTTCACAAGCTCCCGTGAATTTAATATATCTTCTTTAGAAGCAACTGTATCTGGCTTTATTAAGCCATTTCCACTCACCAAATCTAAAATACGCATTTCATCGGTTTTAGAAGGGTAAGAGACTTTGACTTTTAATAAAAAACGATCCACTTGAGCTTCGGGGAGTGGGTAGGTGCCTTCTTGTTCTATTGGGTTTTGAGTGGCCAAGACCAAAAAGGGCTCCTCCAAATCAAAGGTTTTATCTCCAATGGTAATGGTCTTTTCTTGCATGGCTTCTAACAATGCACTTTGCACTTTAGAAGGAGCACGGTTGATCTCGTCTGCCAAGACTAAATTGCTAAACAAAGGGCCTTTTCGAGTTTCAAATCGAGACTCTTTGGCATTGTAAATGGTGGTTCCCAGTAAGTCGGCTGGCAACAAATCTGGAGTGAATTGAATGCGTTTAAAATGCAAAGACATGGCGTCTGAAAAGGCTTTCACTGCAGTGGTTTTCGCAAGTCCCGGGAGCCCTTCTAAAAGCACATGGCCATCGGCTAAAAAACCTATTAAAATACTTTCAATCATAGCCTTTTGCCCTATCACCGTGCTTTCTATTTCTTTTAGCAATTGGGTGGCAAATGAACTTTGGTCTTTTATTTTTTGAGAAAGGTCTTGTATATCAGTCATGGTATCCTCATTTATTCGTCTTCAGAAAAACTCATTAGTTTGGCGGCAAGCTTCCAAGTTTCTAAATTCATAAAAGAATCTCTAAAACCACCACCATAACGAGCGTGTTTAAACTCTTCTAATAATAGATTCCATTCTGGATTTTGATCGACTAAAAGTTCTAAAGAATCTATTTTCAAGCTGTGTTGAGCCCAATCTGCACAATTTTTCTCCAAAGCCAACAACCATTCTCGGCTGTCTGCAGTATTGACTCTTTGTTTTAAAATCAAAAAGGCTTCTTTATGGTTTTCTTCAAAGCTGCGTTCAGACTTTATTTGCTCTTGTTTTTGCCTGCGTTTTTTTTGTTTCCAATAAATAAAGGCAAAAAATACCATTAAAAATAAAACACTGCTAATCAGGGGTAAAAATTGAAAGGGCGTTTCGACTCGCATAGTGAAAGGCTCAGTTTCTAGTTCTAAGTTTTTATTTTGAGAGATGGGGCTTAGTATTTTAAGGGATGGCACCTGCCATTCACCAGTGTCTAGTGCCACAATTTTATAAGTAAAAGTGTTTTCGGAGTGGATTTTGGAGTTTTGCAATAAACGACCCGACTCTTGTTTTACAGAAATTTGTTCTAAACCTTTGCTGTTTACAGAGTTGAGTGGGAGCAACAATAAAGAAGCCTCCCCCTGCCAAGAAACAAGGACCTTTATATCAAAAGTATCGCCCAACAAAACTTGAGTGGGCGTCTCAAAAAGCTTTATGTTTACACCCACTTCATTAATTGAAACAAAGGGAGTGTCCACCGCTTGACTGTCTATTGTATGTGTAGAATCCGTTTCCATTACTTAGAATATATAAAAGCTATTTTTTAAATAATCACAAAAAAATCAAAGAAATGTTAAACCTTTGTCAAAAATACATCTTTTAACTTGTAAAAGATACACTCAATAGAGAAGTTCTTTATTTTAATTTTTTGCCTGTAGCTTTAAAATAAAAAAGATGCCTTTGAAGTGAAGGCATCTATAAGAAAATCAATCGGTCTTAAAAAGCTGGTCTAGAGTATAAACCATTCATCAATTGAGCAAACATCATTTGTAAAATATGAGTGTAATAAGAATAAGTGGGGGAATAACCTTGTGCATTGAAGCTTGTTAAACAAGTGTTAAACCACTCTGGATGAGAAGCTACGCCCATTAAGCAGTAAGAACCCCAATAAGAAATATTGGTAGTCGAAGTAGACATAGAACCATCGGTCACTACAAAAGTGTTTTTTGGAATTTCTTGAGGGTTAGGGATTTGCCCGACCACAAAATTAGCCATATTGTCTAGAACTTCTTTGGCATCTTCTGATCCAAACCAATGGTAGTCCCAAGCGATACGCCAAGAAGCTCTAAGAGATTCTTTACCATAAGTATTGTAAGTGGCCTTGCTTGAACCATTTGGAGAAAGTACCGCCGCACCGCTAGCGTCTGACCAATCTGGTGGAAGCCCCACACTTTTACTTTGGGCTAGTTTCATATAAGCATAGTTTGCATTTAAGACCGCATTCCAGTCGTGACTTGGGTCTATCATCGCAAATAACCTAAAGGCTACCGGAGCAAAATAACTCAAATTAAAGGTCACGGGCTCTTTGTACCACATAGCAGAACTACCTGCACATACTAAATAGTTTTGACTGCATTTACCTTCCACTAAACGATCCCAAACAGAATTTATCACATTTTTTGCATGTTGTAAATAAAGATTAGAAAGTTCAGGATTCATAGTTTTCAACTTATAATGAGCAAGGATCAAAGCAGTGGCTATATCTAAGTCGGCATCTGTAGCTGCAGATTTATCTATGTATTCTGTAAAAGAGTCTAAGATCCATTGGAGTAAATAGCTGCCCCCTGAACCTACTATATCTCGTTCCACATTTCCCCAGGCGTATAAATAAATGCCATGGAAAAGTTCCCAGTCCTCTTGGAAAAGGGCTATAAGCATACCATAACCCACCCCTTCTGATACAGTACAGTTTTGATTTAAGCTGCTGCAACCATTAGAAGAACCATTCCATCTCACACGCATGGCCCCAGGAGCATTTGCAATAAACCAATTAGCCCGATTCGCATCTGTGATCCCCGCATTTATATCATCTTGAAGAGTGGCTACATATTTTGCTTTCCATTGAGGGTACCAATCGGCTAATAAAGCAGGATTTGCTCCTGAACCAATTAAAGAATGATATACTTCTGTATCTACAGGAGGCTCTACAGGTACTTCTGGATCTGGATTGGGAGGTTCTACCGGTACTTCTGGTTCTGGATTGGTGGGGTTTGGCTCAGTGGACTTGTCTTCGCCACAAGCCACAAAAAAAGTGATGCTAAGGCTAAAAAAAAGTAAAAGCAGTTTTTTTAACATAATAACTTTAAACTCCTAAAAAAATTCATTCTTTTTAAATATAACCTTTTAAATTAAAAAAGGAAAACCACGCATAATAAAGTGGCTTTTATCACGCTTAAAATATCAGCACCCTCTATTAAAAACCAGGCGTGTGTGAGACTTCTAAAACAAAAGTTGATAAGGCACGGTGCAAAAAGCCGTACACTAAGACTGTCGAAGTGTGTGCCAGAAAATGCCGTTGATCTGTAAATACAAGAATCTTTATCGTCATTACAAAAAACAACTCACTTGAACTGCTGTCATAATGAGGACTTTAGTCCGTGGCCATCCATGTGAAACGAATGGTCTGACTAAAAAAGATTGCATCAATAAAATATAGGTGGTCTCTAAAAACTTTGTACTTTCTTCTTGTATGGAATGGCACAATGACAAGGAGGTGGAATCGCTGTGATGCTGGATGCGTGCCCAAAAATGGGGACGGTGCGGTGCGAAATGTGCTACATTGAACTTGTCGAAATGTGCTACACTGAGCCTGTCGAAGTGCGTGCTAGAAAAGCAAGGAGTTTGCATTTGGGTCTATAGTTTATTTAAAAGAAAAACAGCGATCAAGAGTCACTGTTTTTTTAATTTTAGAGCAATTTTATATGATTTTTCTGTTTGACTTTGAATCTATCAAAAATCAGAGTCAGTACCGCCATAAAGCTCGTCTTCAGCTTCTTCGGTGTTTTCATCTGCATACTCTTCTGGAGCTAAAAGCTCTCCGGTGCTTCCGTATTTGCGTTTTTCTTCTTCGGTCAATTTGTTGGTATAGACTTCGACTTCTGGTTCAGCAGGCTCTTCTTCAATGCTTTCTAATATACGACGCCCTTTTTCTAGGCTTTGTTGGATACGAGCTTGTTCTTTTTGTTCTAGATCACTGCCTACTTTGGCTTGTTCTTCTGAAACTTTGTATCGCTCATTGGTATCATCTAAAGCTTTTTTGATGCCTACTAATCTTCCTGTTCCATCGACATAAATGTCCATTTGTTTGAGCGTGGATAAATTCAAACGACGAGCAGCTAACTGATATTCGGGTTTAAATTCTTTACCGTCACTCACCGAATAAACTTCGTCTTTGGAGATGTAGCTGAGAGCTTCTTCCCAACGATCGCCCTGAATGCTAGTGGTGAAAAGCACTAGTGCATCGTTTAGCTTGTCAGGGTCGTTTGATTTAACGCCGGCACACCCCGAAAAGAACAGCACAATGAACAAAGAAAATAATATCACTTTTTTCATAGGATCTACCTCCGAAAATAATCCCTAAAACTTTAAAGTTTTGATTTTTATAAAAGCTTTAAAAGTTCTTCATATAAATATATTCTTTTTTTTATTTTTGTCTTATATTTTTCGCTAAAAAGCTTTGTTTTATGGCTTATTTATAATGTGATTTGCTATAATTATCGCATTATGAGCGAAAACCCTGATATTTATCGTATTTTTTTACCCAACCAACGAGAAATTATTCTGGTGGGGACTGCACACATTTCTCAAGAATCTAAGGATCTTGTCAAGAAAACAATCGAAGAAGAAGCTCCCGATACTGTTTGTGTGGAGCTAGACGAAGGGCGGATGAAGTCTTTGGAAGAGCCTAATCGTTGGAAAAGTTTAGATTTAAAAGCCATAATTAAAGAAAAACAAATGGGTACTTTGCTTGCCAACTTGGTGTTGGGGTCTTATCAAAAAAGAATGGGTGATCAAACTGGAGTACGCCCTGGAGCTGAACTACAAGAAGCTGTAGAAATCGCCAAAGAAAAAAACATTCCTATTGTGCTTGCCGATAGGCAGATTAAAATCACTTTGAAGCGGGCGTGGTCTTTGACCCCTTGGTATCGCAAGTTTTCGCTTTTGGGTGCTTTGTTTGCCAGTATTTTTGATAAAACAGAAGTCTCCGAAGAAGAGCTTCGAAAAATCAAGGAGCAAGACTCGTTGAATATGATGTTGCAAGAGTTTGGTGATTCTTTTCCAGAACTCAAAGAAGTGCTTATCGACGAAAGAGACCAATTTTTGGCTTCTCGAATTAAAGCGGCTCCAGGCAATAAAGTGGTGGCTGTGGTTGGTGCTGGTCATGTAAAAGGGATTAGCCGTATTATTGAAAATAACCTTGAACTGCCCTCCGAAGAAAGTTTGAATACTATCAAAAAGACCTCTGTTATGTGGAAGCTTTTGGCGTGGTCTATCCCTTTGGCTATTGTGCTTTCTATTGTTTTGATTGGTTGGCATTCTGGTGCGGCTAAAGCAGGAGAGTTGAGTTTGCAATGGGTGATGCTTACAGGCGGTGGAGCTATGCTTGGGTCCATTATTGCAGGTGGACACCCCCTCACCGTGCTAGTGGCTTTTATTGCGGCTCCTTTTACAGGGCTCACTCCTTTGATAGGAGTAGGTTTTTTTACAGCCCTTACTCAAGTGTATATGCGGCCTCCTCGAGTGAAAGAAATCGAAAATATCAACGACGATATTTGGAAGGTGAGCCGCTGGTGGAAAAATAGAGTGACTAGGATTTTCCTTTGTTTTTTATTGCCCGGTTTCCCTGCGATTGTGGGTAAGGTTATTGCGATAACGCAAATTGTGAAAGCTTTTTAAAGGCTAGGCGCTTCTGACTACCCATATTATTTAAAAGTTTCTGTTTTGCTTTTATTTGTTTTTAATCTATTTTTTTTAAATGAAGATCCCTTTTAATAAACCTCCTTTTGTGGGTAATGAGCTTGCTTATATTGAGCAGGCGGTGCGAAATGGTAAAATTTGTGGAGATGGTGAGTTTAATTTAAAATGCCATGAATGGTTAGAGACTAGACTCCAGTCGCCCAAGGCCCTTTTGACTACCAGTTGTACCCACGCTTTGGAGATGGCGGCTCTTTTGATTTCGATTGCTCCTGGAGACGAGGTGATTATGCCTTCCTTTACTTTTGTCTCTACTGCGAATGCTTTTGTGCTTAGAGGGGCGAAGGTGGTGTTTGTGGATGTGCGACCCGATACTATGAATATCGATGAAAATAAAATTGAAGCTGCTATTACCGAAAAGACAAAGGCAATTGTTCCTGTGCATTATGCTGGTGTGGCCGCCGAGATGGACACAATCGATGCTTTGGCTAAGAAATATGGTTTAATGGTGATTGAAGATGCAGCTCAAGCACTGATGTCAAAATACAAAGGGAGAGCTCTAGGTGCTTTGGGAGATTTTGGGTGCTTTAGCTTTCATGAGACTAAAAATTATAGCATGGGCGAAGGAGGGGCTCTGTTGATAAAAGATGTGAGTTTTGCCGAAAGTGCCGAGGTGCTCCGAGAAAAAGGGACTAATCGAGCCAAGTTTCATAGAGGATTGGTCGATAAATATACTTGGGTGGATTTGGGTTCTAGTTATTTGCCTAGTGAACTGAATGCGGCTTATTTGTATGCCCAGCTAGAGGCTGCCGAATTGATTTTACATAAAAGACTAGAGGCTTTTAATTTTTATAAAGAGGCTCTCTACGATTTAGAAGTGAAAAAACTAATCGAAGTCCCTAAGATTCCTAAAGATTGTGAACACAATGGGCATATGTTTTATATAAAGGTGAAGTCTTTGGAAGTGAGAGGGAATTTGATTGAGTTCTTGCAAAAAAATGGAATTTTAGCGGTTTTTCACTATGTACCACTGCATTCTTCACCCGCTGGAAGGCTTTGGGGCCGCTTTTCTGGAGAAGATGTTTTTACGACCAAAGAAAGCGACCGTTTGCTTAGACTCCCTCTGTTTTATGGAATTTCGAAAAGCGACTTAGAATGGGTGGTGCAAAAAATTAGGGAGTTTTTTGCATGACTTACAAAAAAATGAAACGATTGCTTATGCTTGGTGGCGGGCATTCAGAAATCCCACTGATATTAGCAGCCAAAGAGCTTGGTTATTTTGTGATTAGCACTGGGAATAATCCCAAAGGGCTTGGTCACGCTTATGCAGATCGATTTGTGTGTGCAGATTTTTCGAATCCTTTGCAAATGTTGAAACTAGCTAAAGATGAAAGGGTAGAGGCCATCTGTTCTGGATGCAATGACTTTGCTCTGCTTTCTGCAGCCTTTGTAGGGGAATCTTTGGGTTTTAAAGGACACGACTCTTTTGAGGTATCCAAAAAAATCCACCATAAAGATAAGTTTAGGGCACTGTGTCAAGAGCTGGGTGTTTTTACGCCTAAAGCTTTTCGAGCGTGTTCTATTCAAGACTTAGAGGAGTGTATCGAAAAGCTAGATTTTCCTGTGATGGTGAAGCCTATCGATTTAACAGGAGGAAAGGGGATTTCAAAGGTACACTCTTTGGCTATGGCCAAAGAAGCCTTTTTGCTAGCCACTCAAAAAAGCAAAAGCCCCTGCGTGGTAGTGGAAGAGTTTGTGACAGGCACGAATCACGGGTTTTCGGCTCTGATTCAAGACCAAAAAGTGGTGTTTTATTTTGCGGATAATGAACAGTATTTTTTAAATCCCTATTTAGTTTCTGGGGCAAACACACCCAGTACACTTCAAGAGAGCTCTTTGAAACAACTTAAAAACGATGTCGAAAAAATAGCCCAAACTTTGAATTTGTGTGATGGGATATTTCATGTGCAATTGATAGAAAGCCCCAAGCATGGACCTGTGATTATAGAGGCTTGCAGACGAGCTCCTGGTGATTTTTATGTGGAATTGGTTCGATATGCCACGGGAGTTCCTTATTCTAAGTATTTGGTGATGGCAGAAACTGGAAAAGGTTTTCCCAAGATTTCTAAAAATAAAAGGGCTGATTTTGTATTGCGTCACTGTGTTATGGCCAACGAAGAAGGTGTTTTTGAATCTATTGAATTTGACTCTAGAGTCGATAAAAATATTTTTGATAAACATATTTGGGCGAAAAAAGGAGATTGGGTCGAAGACAAGCTATATTATAAGGCAGGTATTGTCTTTTTGAAGTTTGATGAGCTTCAAGAGATGCAAGATAAAACACTTTTAATGAATGAATATATAAAATGCAAGATAAACCCTTTCGATTAGCTTTTATTGGTGGAGGGATCCACTCTGCAGTGGGTGAAACTCATAAAATTGCCTCTCAAATGGATGGCTTTTTTAAACTGGTAGCGGGGTGTTTTAGCACCAACTTAGATTTGAATCACCAAACTGCAAAGGCTTGGGGACTCTCTAGTGAACAAGTTTTTGAAAATCACCTCGATTTGCTAAAAACTCAACAAGACAAAGTGGATGCGATTGTAGTTTTGACCCCCACAGATTCTCATCAAGAAATCATTTTAGAAGCATTTCGGTATGGCTATGCGGTGATTTGTGAAAAATCTTTGGCAACCAGTCTTGAAGATGGCTATGCGATTTTAGAGGCCCAAAAAAAACATAAAAGTTTTTTGAGTGTGACTTTTAATTATACTGGCTACCCCATGATTAGAGAGTTAAAGCAAATTATCACCGACGATGTTTTGGGAGACTTGCAACAAATACAAATTGAAATGCCCCAAGAAACTTATTTGAGACAAAATTTAAAGCAAGAGGTGTCTGCTCCACAAGCGTGGCGACTGCAAGATTCATGTATTCCAAAAATTTCATTGGACTTGGGAAGTCATTTGCACCATATGATTTTATTTTTAACCGAAAAAAAAGCACAAGAAGTGATTGCAGTGCAAAACACTTTTGGAGCCTTTCCACAAGTAATCGATAGCGTTTCGGCAATAGTTAAATACACTGACTCTATGCTTGCTCAATTTTGGTTTACTAAAGCAGCCTTGGGCCAAAGGAATGGCCTCAAAATCAGAATTTATGGAACAAAAGGGAGTGCAGAGTGGTTGCAATTAGAGCCAGAGCTGATTCGAATTTCAGATGTTTATGGTAATATCCAACTAGTCGATAGGACAGGGGCGGTGAAAATAGCGAATCAAAAAAGATACAACCGATTTAAAGCTGGACACCCGGCTGGTTTTATTGAGGCTTTTGCAAATTATTACCAAGATATTGCTTTTGCGTTAAAAGAGTTTTTAGAAAAAAAGTCTTTTTCTTCTCCCTATGTTTTTGGAGCCCAAGAATCGTGCGAAGGGCTTGCGATGTTGCAAGCCGCTAAACTCTCGACTAAAACGAATGCCTGGGAATCTTGTGTAATTGACGGCCCAGTAGGTCGTAATAATAAGATTTTTTAAAAGGGACTATAGAGTTTTTTGCTTTCTTTTGAATGCCAAGTGTGCCGTGGAATCCTACCGCATAAGTACCCCCTCGATTCACTACTGCCCACGCTTCTCGAGATACAGGATCTATGCCTTGAGTTCCTAGAGCATCTCCACTTTGATAGGCTCGTTGGAGTATTTCGCCTTGCCCGGCACACTCCCAAACACCAGATCTTTCGTGCAACAAACAAAGCCCTTCCATGTTTTGAGCATCGCTATCAATACCCATTGAAAGAGCAAAGGTAGGTGTTTCTGAAGTGCCGTTGTCTTTTTCTAAACCCCAAAGCGTCCACGAAGCACTTTTTAATTCAGGGAAGCGACGCCAATCAGTAGAAACCAAGGCAGAAAACTCTCTTCTAGAAAAATCTCGATTACTTGCTTTCCAAACACCCGATAGCACATTCGCCTGTGTGCCCAAAGAAGAATCACTCAAGGAGCTCATCGATTCATTGGGCGCAAGCAAAACTTCTTTGCCGCGAGACGACCAACCAAAAACACGCCTCACACTCCATTTTTCTCGCATATCTTCTGATTTTTCTAGTTCCCCCATGTATTTTAAACCCGTTGGTGCCCCCCAAGAGGTTATTTCAACTCGCTCTCCATCGATTTCGACTATTTGATAGCCAATATAAGCGAGTTCTTGAGCTAAAGGGATTTCTCGTTTTTTTCCATAAGCTGGCACATTGTGTTTTTCATCTATGGTCGGATATAAAGAAGGGTAAAACTTCCAAGAAGCGCCTGGAAATATGGCTTGTTGAATCCAAAGTCCACCATCGCCAGGTTCATCTATAATAGAATGTTGTAATAAGTGATCGTGTCCCGCAATGTAAATGCGAACTCCATTTCTAACTAATGTTTCCATAAACTTTACAGTGTTTAGAGAATCCGAAGCGGCAGTGGGTCCAAAAAGATTGTCGTCATGACAAGCTCCTATCAAAGGTTTGTGACTAAAAACAAAGGCAGGGCTATGCTTGGATGGCTTGGCACTCAACACAGAATCTATCCATGTAATTTGATCTTTTGCTTCACAGTATTTTAGTTTTTCGTCCATAAATATGTCGATGAAGACAAAACTTGCCCCCTCTTCTTCAAAAGCATAACTTCTCCCAGGGGCACAAGCTGGACTAGAAAAATTGGAGCCTACCGTAAAAGGTGTGGAACCTGGTACCAAACGAGGGTGTATTTGGGCACTGTCCGTCCAAATCATGGATTCTGGAGGTGTTTTATTCATTTCTCCGTCTCTGGTTTGCGGAAAAACCTTCAAAAACTCTCTGGCATTGAGTGGACCTTCATCGTGGTTGCCTCGAACAGGAAAAACTCCTATTTTAGCGTCATAAAGTTCTTGAGCCCAAGTTGCTCTAGTTTGTACACTTTTAATGTCAACCGCATCGCCAAAATCTCCGAGTAACACCAAAAATTTGACATGGTGGTTTAAAATCAGTCGCTCTTGAATTTGATGTATAAAGTCTACGGACACAGAATTTGGATTTCTGTAACCACTAAGACTGTCTGCAGACACACACAATGAATCACCAGTCGCCTCTATCAAAGTACACTTTTGCAATGCCCATTGAGTGTCTGCCATGATAGCAAAACTCCAAGAACTGTTAGCCCAAGACCAAGCAAAAAACAACGCGATTCCCCAAAAAAACAATCTTTTTACTCCTTTTTATTTGAATGCAGCATAGAATAAATCTCATTCTGCAGACAAAAACGATCCCAAACTTTATTTAAAGTACCTTTTTTTATGGAAAAAGAAAACTTATTGGTATAAAATCAGTAAAACACAAGTTAAAAAAGATTTTTTTAAGAAAACACTTCAAATCAATAGTCAAAAAGCTCGAGTTTAAAGCAATGAGGGGGCAATCCATTCTTTTTGAGTATAAAAAGGAATATGAGCATCACATTCCCATTTTTGGTCTTCGTAGTTTTCGACTTTTATCTGAATAGGGGATTTCATTTTTTGGTCGCAATCTTTGATTAAAAACGCCCACTCTTCTTCTTTTGTATCACTTGTACAAGCCTTGTAAGGTGTTATGTGATGGAGTGTGATTTGGCTTTCTTGAATTTTTGTTAAAACATAAAAAGAGTTTTTGCTTTGTTGTTTTTGGTGTAAGATATAAAAATCACACTTTTTGTAGTTAAAAACTAAAGAAGCTGTTTGTGGGAAATAATTTTTTATTTCATTGAATTCTAAAGGCTTTATTGAGGATTCATTGGCATCTGTGGCTTCTATTTTTGCATAGGCCAAAACATTCTTATCAAAAGACACTTCTTTGGAATTGATATCTTTGAGCATCATCGAAAAAGCTTTGGGGTTGTTTTTTGACAAATCATCTACAGGCTCTGAGCCGCAGCCCACCATGACAATGGCTAGTAAAGTAATGTATTTTAGCATGAAAGCTCCTCCTTACAGTTAGAAAAATCGATTTGAAGATTTTTGACACTCTATTTTAATATTTAAAGCTTTTATTTATAATATATTAGCAAAAAAACACTATAAAAGAAAGATTTTATTTATTTTTTTTATAAAAAAACCTTGAATCACTCTATAAAATCCAAGTTTAGAAGAATGATCGTGTTTAGAACTAGATGCTTGATTTGTTTTTAAGTGTTAAGACCTTTCTTTTTAAAGTTTCGCCTTCCGTTTCACACGGATTGCTGCGAGCAAAACTCGTAAACAGGCTAAAATCCTCGCAATCATGGGAGGAGAACGGTACGAAAGTCGGAGAAAATGCGGTGTAAAAGTCGGAAGGTGTACGGTGTGAAAGTCGGAAAGTGTTCGATGCAAAATCCGTGCCAGAAAAGTGAGAGGTGGAAGTTATTAGTGCTTAGAGAGGAACAGCAAAAGCCGTGCAAATAATGCGGGGATGCGGGTGGAGATGGGGGATGCTGCGAATGGGTTTATTTGTGTGTTTTAGTAGTATAGGCGCTTCTGACTACCCTATTTTTTGAATTTATAAATGGAGTTTATCTATTTGATTTTTTGTGTTGCTGATAGACGAAGTCTAGCGGGTGGGTGTTCTCGGTAAAATAGTGCAAATAGTGAGCTGTATGGGATTTCTTGTTTGAGTAAGTTTTCTAATTCTTTTTTTGCTTTGTTTTTTGAGGTTTTTTTTTGGGCGTAAGTGTCTGCTGAGATTTCTTGCTGCCATAAATACCAGTGGTAAGGTATTTGAAGATAAAAGAGCATGGAGTGGAAAAAAATCACAAAGTTCCAAAGGTTCATTTTGAAATATATAAAGCAGTACAACATTGATAGTGCAAATAGCGTTTTGATGAAGAGTCTCTTGAGGTTGTGTTTGTTTTTGGAGTGGGCTTCTTCGTGAAAGCGAACAAATGGACTTTCTGAGATTGGTTCTCGAGTTTCTGGAATGGGGACAAAGTCGTTCACGATGGGAATTAAGCGCGCCCATGCTAGAGGATTGTAGCGAGAAAAGATTTTAATCTCTCGTATTTCTATGAAAAGTCGAAAGCTAAACTCTATTGCTAAACTAATTATTAAGAAATAAAACATTTTAAGTGAGGATTTGAGAGTTTAATTGGGCCGAAATCCTTTGGTGTATTTGTTCATAGTTTTGCTTTTCATTGGCTAAAAAATCAAAATCTAGTGGATGAAAGTCTTCGTAATCATCAAAAACAGCGGTGCCTCGTTTTGTGTCTCTTTGGGCTCCTAATTCTATAGATTTTAACCAGGATTTTTCTAATGTGCGGAGTTGTTTTAAGAGTTTTTCTACACTTTGAGGGTCTAGTGATTCATCTTTATATAAATTTTTAAATACTTGCTTTTCAAAATTAGTTGTGAATTTTGGTGAGTTCCACTTTGTTGAATCTCCTTTTTCTAATTGTTCTAAAAGCACCCTTAAAAGGTAGCGTTTTAAATAATTTTCATAGTGAAGGATGGCGTTTTTTCTAGAGACTTCTTTTAAGTAATTGCTTCCTATCCCCGGTATGTCAGAGTCATAATAAACTTCTTTAATTTCTTTTACTTGTAATTTTTGATAAGCACTGTGCACATTTTTTGCTATTGATGTTTGCCAAAGTGTGGTGAGGCCAGGTAAAACTAAACCTTTGGATCTTTTTTTGTATTTATAAAAGTTCCTGGCTATGGCATAAGCGTTTTTGCCATAAGTCCATGCCGGTACTAATTCATTGAGTCGAGATTCTTTTGAGACTCCACTTAAAATCAAACTAAAAGGGAAAGAAAGTCGTTGGGCTTCACTGGTAACCCCCGTTGCAATGACTGTAAAAGGAGCCTCTGTGAAATTGGCGGGATATTTTATGTTCACGCCTAATCCAAAGAATAAAGCTGCCGAGGCATAAAGCTCTTGATCTGGCATTCTTCCTGTGTGATTGCTTCCTACATTGGCTCCATAGCCTAAGTTAAGGCCTCCATCAAAACAAAGGGCAGAGATTAGTAAGGAGTGATGATGCATTTGAGTTAATGCCCCAACATAAGAAGAAGAAACCTCCCCTTCTTCTATGGTGGCTAAAGGTGCTATCACAGAAGATTTGATTATGGCTTTATTGCCTACTTTGGAGTGTTTCATTAAAAGTGAATCTTTGACCAAAGCTCCTGAATGGACTACAGCCCCTTCTTGTAGATTTGTGTTTTCTAATATGACTGCATCATAAATTTTAGTGGGGGTTTCTAAACTGCTTAATACGACACAGGCTCTTAGTTTGGCAGCACCTTCGACCCGAGCGTATGGTCCGATCCATGAGTTTCGAACAATATTGGTGTTGGCTATCACAGCCCCTTTATCTACCACGCCACCCAATAATGCTGCTTCTTTCTTCCATTCCAAAATGGCTTCTTCATAAGCAGTCAATAATATTTCATCTTTTTTATGTGTTAATTGTATTTGAATTAACTTTTCTTCTATTTCAGGAAAGATGAAAATTGGACGAGCTCCCATTTCGTTTCCAAGGACTAGGTCTGTGCCCCACTGTACTCGAAAAGGCCCATTAGAAACTAATGAACCTATGTTTTGTAACACAGCACCTAAACGCACCCAATTATTAGAGAGCATTGAGACTCGATAGACGACCGCGTTTTCGATAAAGCTGTTGTGTATTGAACTGTCGTAAATACCCGTAGGGTGAGAGACATCTCCTGGCAACAGCAAAGTGTCTGTGAATGCGGGTAAATAAACAGTCCCTAGAAACCTGGAGTTTAATACTCGGTGCGGATTAAATTTTTTTTCTACTTGAATTAAAGACCAATCCTCGGCACTGTTTCCATTGGCTTTTAAGATCTCAATTTCTTCTGCTGTTAAGGCTCTATGAGTCTTGTTTAGTTTTAAAAAACGCCATTCTTCTATTAAATTAAAAAGAATACTGCTTTTTAAGGCTTTTTTAAATTTTAAAAGGCTTTGCATATGTATAAAATAGACTAAATTCTATAGTATGATGAAGAAAATTCTCTTCGACGAGATAAAAAACCATAAATATGACTTAATAATATATCCTGCGGAGTTTTTTGAACTGCGTATCCAAGAGGAAATTGTCCGCTCTGAAGAAAACAACAGTTCCTTTGTGTATATAGAGATTCTTTTTAATAGCCTTAAGGATTCTTTTGACAATCATACGACGGAAAGGAGATTTTGGGAGTCCGCTATTCGAGGTATTTCTATAAAAAAAAGGGGGTCAGATGTTTTTGGGTTTTTGCAAGAAGAGAATGGTCTTGGTTTATTGTTGCTAGATTCTAAAATAGATGGATGGCTGCGCTTGCAAAATCGAATCAATGAGTTTTGTAAAATCACTATCGGTGATATTTCTGATAATTTAAAAAAAGGGACTAAGGCTTTTGTATATCCGAGTTGCATTGAAGGTGTCGCAGGTTCGAGTCCACCATGTTAAAAGTATTGGTCATTGCTTCGGTTTATCCGCGTTTTGAAAAAGACACCGAGGTGCCCTGGCTTAGGACCTCCATTGCAAAGCTAAGTGAACAAATTCATGTAGAGGTTTTGGCTCCTGCATACCAAGGACTAAAATCTCACACGATTGATGGAGTGAAAGTTCATCGTTTTCGATACGCTACCCAATCACTTGAAATACTCACTCACGACGAAGGAGCTCCTTCTAAAATGGCTAATAGGCCATGGATGCAGTTGCTTGCCATACCCTATGTGATAAGCGGGATGTTTCAATGCTTTCGATTGCTTCGTCAACAAAAATTCGATTGCCTGCATGTGCACTGGCCATTCCCTCATGCTTTAATCAGTTTTATACCCTCCAAGATTTTTAAAGTGCCTGTGATCCTTAACTTTCACGGTGCAGAATTACTTTTGGTCAAAAAACACCCTTGGGTTCGATTCCCTCTTCGATTTGCCATAAAACACAGCCAAGCCACTCTTGCAAATAGTAGTTTTACGGCTAAGAAAATCCACGACATAAAAGCAACACCAGTGATTTTAAGCCCTTATGGGACCACTTTAAGCTCATCTCACCTCTTGGAATCAAAACCCAAACTAAGCTCCCCTTTTAAGGTTTTATTTGTAGGCCGACATATCGAACGAAAGGGCTTGACTTATTTAATTCAAGCTGCTGCTATGCTAGATCCAGAGCAATACTCCATTCGAATAGTGGGTGGTGGAGATTTAACAGCTGAATTACAAAAGCAAGCTCAAAGCTTAGAGCTTTCTCATGTTCATTTTTTGGGGAAACTTTCTAAAGAAGATTTAACTAAAGAATATCTAAATGCCAATGCCTTTGTTTTGCCTGCTATAGTCGATAGTAAAGGAGACACCGAAGGACTTGGTGTGGTTTTAATTGAGGCCATTGAATATAATCTCCCTGTTATTGCATCCAATGTAGGTGGGATCCCCGATGTGATTGTGGATCAAAAAACAGGCTTATTGGTCCAAGAAAAAAATGCAAGTGCCTTAAAACTGGCTATCGAAAGTTTAGCTACCAACCAAAACTTGCAAAATCACCTCACAAAAAACGCCTATGAACATGTTCAAAAACACTTTTCATGGGATATTATTGTGCAAAAACAAATAGAACTTTATCAAAACTTATCTACCAAGGACTAATCTTTTTTTTAATTTTAAGTGACTTTTACACCAAAGGATTAAAATGCTATTGTCTCGATACCAAGAGATGCCTTTTACGGAGCTTAAAACAAAAAAACGAAAACCCTCTAATACGCTCCAACTCGTTGTTATGGTTTATTTGTTCGTTATTTTTTTAGGTTTTTTATTCCTTTCTTTGCCTATTGCACAAAAACAGCCCGTTTCTTTTATTGACACTCTTTTTACCGCTTGTTCTGCCGCTTGTGTGACAGGACTAAGTGTGGTGAATATTGCAGAATCCTACACTCATTTTGGGCACTGGGTCTTGTTGTTATTAATGCAAATTGGTGGACTTGGGATTATTACTCTATCCACTTCACTCATTTTACTGGCTGGGATGCGTCCTAGTTTTAACCAACAATCTGTGTTTTTGTCTTCTTTTAGCACCCAAGACAATATAGACACCAAAAAACTTCTAAAAGCTATTATCCCCTTTACTTTGACTCTACAAGCTATAGGGCTTGTCGTTTATTTTTCTCAATTTAATGTCCCGTCTCTTTATGACCGTTTTTTTTATGCTTTATTTCAATCGATCAGTTCATTTTGTAATGTCGGGTTTAGCTTGCTGCCCAATTCTTTGATTTCTTATCGAGGCAATTTTGCTATTAATTTTATTACAGCCATTTTGGTGATCTCCGGAGCATTTGGTTTTTTGGCTGCGACCGAACTTCGACACGCTTTTTCATATAAAAAGAAAAAATGGAAGAAAATTTCTTTGCACACTAAAATTGCTGCCTCTGGCACTTTAATTCTTATATTGCTTGGCCTTTTGGTTTTTGGTAGCATAGAATTTTCTAAAAGTCTTGCCAATTTGCCCCTCCATGAAAAACTTTATTCTGTTTTTTTTCTGTCCACTATTTCTAAAACTTCTGGATTGAACTCCATAGATTTGTCTTCTTTGACACTAAGTTCTAGCTTTTTTATGATTTTTTTAATGACCATAGGGGCAAACCCTGGGAGTGCTGGCGGAGGGATTAAAACCACGACCACCGCTATTATTGTGCTTTTGGGCATCAATCGACTTTTAGGGAGACAAAAAACCCAAGTTTTTGGAAAAAACATTCCAGAATCCACAGTGGATAAGGCTACCCATGTCTTTATTGTGAGTATTGCTGTTTTAATCCTCGCGTCTTTTGTGTTGTTGATTACAGAAGCAAGGGCTGGTACTGTAAATTCTAATCCCTCATTATTTTTAAAAATTATCTTTGAAGTAGCTAGTGCCTATAGTACTTGTGGCTTGTCTTTAGATTTTACACCACAACTTTCAAATGCAGGGCGTATTGTCATTGTGCTTATTATGTTTATTGGTCGTCTTGGGCCTCTTTTTTTAATTTCAGCTGTATCCCGCCACCACAGCAACTCGGGTGTTTACTTTGCCGAAGAAGATGTGATGGTGGGCTAAAAGGAGTATTATGTCTGTAAAACAATTGGTAGTCATAGGAATTGGGAACTCTGGTTATTTTTTGGCTAGACACTTGACCGCACTTGGCCACGATGTTTTAGCCATAGACTCTAATGTCGAAACGATTCAAGACATCAATCCACTAGTTTCACAAGCAGTTGTTGCAGACACCACTCGAAAGAACCAATTGGCCGCTCTTTCGTTAAACAAAGTGGACGCAGTGATTGTGTGTATTGGAGATAATTTAGAAGCTTCTTTATTGACTATTTTAAACCTAAAAGAATTGGGGATCAAAAACATTATAGCCAAAAGCTCTAATTCTGCCCACACCACTCTTTTAGAAAACATGGGGGTCACAGATATATTTCACCCCGAACACGATATGGCCATTTCTTTGGCAGAAAAAATCAATCGCCCTAACATGTTAGATTACTTGCCTTTTATGGAGGGTTACTCCATTATAGAGCTCACTTGTCCTCAAAAATTTATTGGAAAAACTCTTAAAGAGTTGGCCTTAACTAAAACTCATGGGGTTCAAATCATTGCTATTCGTGATCCTCTACAAAAAGAGCCTAAAATAGGTGACTTAGCCGATTATTTGTTACAAGAGTTCGATGTTTTATTTATTATAGGTCCCAATAAAGCATTAGATTCCATTAAAGATTAACACAACGATCACATTCTCGAATAAATTAGTTTAATTTCATCTATTTGATTTAATGCTAAATCTAAAACTTCTTTAGAACTTGCTAAATAAACTTTTATGGTGTAAGGCGACTTTGAAAATTGCAAACTTCGCACATAAAAAATCAACTCTTTTTTTCCTGCCTTTTTTTCTTCAGGGTCTAAGACATTTGCCGCAATCATCGTATTTGTTGTTTTGGCATACCGAATCACTTGCATTAAATCTGTCTTTTCTAACTTTCTATAGGTTTCTCCGTATTTGGTGTCTTCCATAGATGCCGCCAGAGTTTCTACATCCAATAAGTTTTTTAACTCATAATCTGGTTCAGATGCATTATACCACTCTAATTCAAATTTTTCTTCTATCAGTTTTTCTTGAATAGCTTCTTCTTCATTATCTTCTGCGATTAAATTAGTTTCGAAACCGTAACTAGAAAGAATTTTCAGAATTTCCTTTTCGTATTTACTATCAATGATAAAACCATAATTCGGAATTTCTTCTTCGACATAGTCTTTAAAAGAAGAAAAATTGCTTAAATTTTTGAATAAGTCTGAATCTGTTACTTTTAACAAACGGACATTTTTTATCTGAGTAGAAAAATAACTGTGTGCCCACTCATTCAATGCATCCGAAACATTGTTAGGCAAATTAATCCATCGCAAAAACTCTTCTAGCTCTGGAGCAGTCAAATCGGTTTTAAGTCCATCTAAATAAGTGACTCGTTCAAACACACTTGTCAAATGCAAATCGTCGTTTTGAACTTCACTCAATAAGGCTAAAAAGTATAAAACTCTTGGAGGATTTTTAGAGCTAAAAATAACCTCAAAATTAGGCAAAACTTTTAAATCTCCAAATGTCGAAGGGGCAACCACTTCTTTTAGCCAGTCATCTCCCATTTCAGAAATAGAAACTCCATATATTTTATCTTTTAAAACATGAAATTGTACTAAACCTAAAAGCCATAATTCTCTTAAAGGCCTAGGCAAACAATCCCAACTCATATGATTTTTGTCTTCTGGAAGCCTAAACGATGGATCTAATGTCCAGAATAGTGAAGCGGCATCCATAATTTTAAGTGGCTTTTTAAATTCACTCAGTAATCGCCTCAAATGACTTTCATTTCCAAAAAATCGTTTTTTTGTCCACCAAGAAATCATTTCTTGTCGTAGTCGAAAACCATTTTTTTTCAAAAAAACAATGGCCTTGGAAGAAGGTTTTAGGTGAGAATCCATTTGAACCAACCAATGAGATTCTGACAAGAAATAAAGTAAAAGCTGTGTCTCATCTATAGGTGCATTTGAAGAAAGTGCCTTAGAAAAATGAACTACACTTTCACAAATGTTTAAGGATCGCTTATTAAGGCCCCCTGTTATATTCACTTTTAATTGCTTTTTTGCCGCCAAAGCTAAAAGCCGACAAAGGTGCCAATCTAGCAAATGATCATAATAAACAACATTAGTAGAATCTATTTGATTGAAATCTGAATATTCATTGGAAGAAAAACTTTCTATAAAGTCAGAAAAACCCCGATACAAAAACTCCTGTTTTTCTAGTTTAGATTGCCAAATCAAATAATCTCTAGAAGCATTTAATAAAAAATCCTTGAGCTCCTTGGCTTTGGAAACGGGAACAGTCAATCGAAGCTCGCTATAGCTAAGCCCTCGTTTTTCACTTTTATAAATTAAAAATAAACACCGCCTTTGCCACGGTTCTAAAGCCTCTATCTGTTTGTCAAATCGTTTTAAATCACTATAAAACGAAATAGAATCTTTTAAAATTAAAGTGTTGTGTAATAAACCTTTTTTTTCAAAGGTTTTTGCATAAACATCCCGAAGTAATGTTTTGGGCATATTTTCAAAAAAAAATAAAACACTATACATATAAATTTCTACCGCCGAAGATAAAATCACATTTGTTTTTCAAGTTCTTCTATACTTGATATCAGTGTGTGTGTATGGTTCCATATAGGCAAAAAACTTTTACCATAAGACTCTAACACTAAACGATTGTCTAAAAGTAATACTTTACCAGAATCTGTTTTAGAACGAATCAAACGACCCATCCCTTGTCTTAAATTAATATATGTTTCAGGAATATACAAGCTCCTAAAGGGATTTTCTCCTTGTTCCTTGAGTAAATCAGCCTGTCCTGCGATTAAAGGGTCCGCAGGATTTGGAAATGGAAGCTTTGGAATCACTAATAATTCAAGAGAATCTCCAGGAAAATCCACTCCTTCCCATAAACTTTGTACACCCAAAAAACAAGCTCCTCTTTCTTTTCTAAAAAGATGGACTAAACTTTCAATGTTTCCATCTATATGCTGACACAATAACAACTTCTTTTTTTGTTCAAATAATGGGGCAAGTACTTTTTGAACTCCAAACATACTGGTCACACTCGTGAATAAGACCAATGTGTTTTTGTTTGTATTTGGAAGTATAGACAAAAGTAGCTTTTCTAATTCATTTTGAAACTTTTTATCATTTGGTTTTGGCAAAAAATCTACAATACAGACTTCTCTATTCTTTAAAAAATCCGTATCATTTTCATAAATTTTGAAAAAAGGCGTTTTATTAAAAGGGAGTTTTTTCTCTAGTCCCATTCGATTGGCAAAATAGTTTAAACGAGACTGCACAGATAATGTTGCAGAAGTAAATGTGACAGATTTTATCCAAGTATAAAAATGCTTAGCCCAAAAATCTCCAACATCCAAAGGCTCTGCTTTCATAATTAATGTATGAGGATTAAAATAATCTTCGAGATAAAAAACCCAATCTTCTCGATTTGCGTTTGAAATAAAGTCTAAGTTATAATAAAAAGTTTCTAGTGAAGAAGAGATGCCATCTAGATCTTTGGTTATTCCCAAAAAGCCTTCCTTTTCTCGAATAGTATTTGCTATTTCTATGATCAATTTATTCATAGATTTTACAGAATCTAAACAAGGCTTGATGTCCACCCCTAACTCTGAAAAAAGACTGTTTTTATATTTAAAGACACTTTCTTTACGGTCTAATTTGGATATCTTTTTACCTATCTTCATTAAAAACCGATGGAGTTGTCTTTCGGAATCCACAGACAAATCTCGTAAGCTTTGAGTTTTTTCTAATAAATTTTTGTGAAGCTCTTGCTCTTGATTTAGTTTTGACTCTAAGACAGAAATCAAGCCTTTGTCTTCTGCTTTGAAATGTTGTAGTGATTTTAATATGTTTCTCAAATCAAAAAACCAAACGCTACGCCCTAAAGAACGATGACTTAACGCAGGCAAGCGATGTGCTTCATCAAATATGATATGCTCATAGGCAGGTAGTAAAGCAAAATCCAAAGATAAATCTGACAAAAACAAAGAATGGTTGATAAAGATTAAATTCGATTTCATGGCCCTTTTTTTTGCCTCTATAGCAGGGCAAGTTTTATAAAAAGGACAAGCTTCTCCAGAACAAGAGGCGGCATCACTAGCTATTTTATTCCATAAACTTTTATTTCGTGTGTAATTAAAACCTGTGTTTTCTGAAATATCTCCTGTTTTAGTCCTTTGAACCCAAGGGATCAAGACCATAAAGGATTCTATTTCTTCGGGAGCCACCAATAAATCAAAGTGAAGTAAATGTTCTTTGAATTTTCGATAACAAATGTAATTGTGACGACCTTTTAATAAACTGGCTTCGAGAGGTGGGTCAAATAAAGCTGCTATTTTGGGAAACTCTTGCTTCAGTAACTGGTCTTGCAATGCCTTAGTTGCAGTACTGATCACCACTCTTTCTCCAGAAGCTGCTTTAAGAGCTGCAGAGAGCAAATAAGAAAGTGTTTTTCCAGATCCAGTTTCTGCCTCTAGGATACTGATGCCCCCTTTAAACATATTCCGTTCTATAACATTTGCAAAGTCAATTTGATTGACTCTTGGTTTAAAATCAGCCCATTTTTGGCTCAAGATACCGCCATCTTTGATGTAGTCTTCAACTCGATCAAGAGTCTTATGGGGCACTCTTAAACTCATTTGCTCTGATTGAATATCCAGATGAATATTTAAGTCTATAGAATCCCCAATCTCATCTGTATTAAACAGTTTATTCCACACTAAATTTTTAGACACTAAGCTTAGTGCATCCAATTCAGGTTTTGAAAAAGTCTGGATCTTTTCTAATGATTTTAAAAATAAAAAGCCACAAGCTTTTGCATCTGGAAGTGCACGATGAGCTTCACTGCGTTCTATCCCTAAATACTCAATTAAAGTATCCAATCGGTGATTGACAACTTCTTGAAAAGCAATCCTAGAAACAGTTAGCGTATCAAAAACTGGATGCTCATCAAAAAATATACCCACTTTTGAAAATGCCCCTTTCAAAAAATGATAATCAAAAGAAGCATTGTGGGCGACCAAAGGATAATCTCCAATAAAAGAGCGTAACTCACCAGCAATAGTTGCAAATTCTGCCGCATTATTTAATTCTTCACTAGATATTCCTGTTAAAAATTTTATAAAAGAGCGAAGTTTTTGTTTGGGTTTTACCAAATAATTACAAGTTTTCACTGGTTTTTGGTTTTCAAAAAGCACTAAAGCGATTTCAATAATTTCATCTTTTTTAAAATCTAAACCTGTTGTCTCTAGATCTATGGCAATAAAAGAATGTGGTATTGTTAAAGACATGTTTTTCCTATGGTAATTGTGGTAAGTTTTTTATGATGGAGTTCAAATCATTTTCACCATTGACTAAAACTAAAGTATCAATGGGTGCACGCCAGCCCAAGCCATAACGAAAAGGGGCTACGCCACCCACTTCTGGATTTCCATTTTTATCACTATAATAATAATCTACTATATATTTTCCTTCTAACAAATTACCCATTGTAAAATGTCCACTAGGGAGAAGACGAGTTTTGTGAGTTTTTCCTGTTTCAATGGAGCGTAATCGAATCATGGAAGGGGCTTTTGTGTTTTTAAGGTGACCTTTTAAAGTAGCTTGCTTTAATTGAGAAACTGTTTCAAAACGGAGCAAAACAGAGTGTTTTTCTGAAATCACAGTATCTCTGTGACCAGTAGAATCAGAGGATTTTAACAGGGTGTCCAGCCTGACTTGTAAGAGCTCTATTTTTGCATCTGTAGGGAAATTTTCTTTTGGCTTGATACGCAAGGCGTTTACATTTGTTTTTATTGCAGAAACAGGTGTCGTGTCTTTATGAATTAAAAGTTTGAAACTATTTAAAACAGAATCATTGGAAAGGGCTTTATTGTAAAAAATGTCTATAGATTCGTATGGAAACACATTTTTCGCTCCATTTTTGGGATAAAACTCTGCTATTCTTGCCTCTAGAGTGTCTCCCAAGCGGTCTTCCCAGCGTATTTCATAAGAATTCCTTAGCGTATCCAAAACGCGATCCAAAGAATCTTTGGCATACAAACACTTAAACTCATACAAAGAACCTTTTTTGAGTTGTTTTTCGAAAGAATATAAAATGTAAGGAGAATTAGGGGCCTTAAATACAGCCGTGGGGAAAATAGTGTCTTTTGCATTTGGCATTAAAAAGCAGTTCTTTTTTGAAAAGAAAAAAGGCTCCCAGAAAACGGGACGAGAAAACTCTGCTTGTAAAAGTTCTGCTCCTACTTGAGATATTTTTTCTAACTCTAAAAAGCTGGTGTCTTGATCTTGAAGAGCAATCCATACAGAATCTTGGTAAGATTCATTCAATGAAATATCTTTTTCGTAAACGCCCACCCATTCTGTGCTAAGATCTACGCGTCTATTTGCATTTAGGTCCACAAAGGCGAGCACCCTATATTGCCCCGAAGCCAAACCCTTGAAGTGAAAAAAACCATTACTATCTGACTGTGTTATGTACAAGGGAGCTTCTTGAGTCAACAGCGGGATAGAGTCTGGATATTCGCTTAAATACCTCTTTGATTTTCTTTCTTCTTTTCCCATTAAAAACAAAGCAATGCTCGGGTATGTCTTGTTTTTTAGCATTTCCGGGCTGAGCATGACCCTTCCTGTCAAACTGAGAGAATCTATAATAGAGCCCGTAGAAAAGGTCAATTGAAATGGCTTTGCAATTGAATTTCCTCTTAAATCCTTTAGACCATTGGCAATAGTCAAGGTATAAGTTGTATTAGAATCCAAAATAGAATTAGAGCCAAGCCACAATTCTTTCCCCTTTACTTTCATTTGTAGTTTTTTTTCTATCGGAGGCGATATGCTTATTGCACTCATAGGGATTGTAGGTGAAATCCACTCATCAAAAATCAACTTCACATTTAATTCTGGACTTTGGTTTATCGATTGAGGTGCAGGAGACACAGCTGCAACCCGAGGCGGCAATTTGTCTTCTGGTCCCCCCGATGGTGCTACCTGTGTTGCACAGGAAAGCAAAACAAAGAAAAACCCTAAAAAAAATAAGTGTTTAAAATGCACCTAAACCTCTATACCTATACTCCAATCCAATGGATTATTTTACCTAAACGAGACCAACGAATTTTGAATGGAATACGCCACCAAGTCAATGGATTTGTTAAGGAAAAAGTTTGGTCTGCATTTTCAAAAGAAAAGTAAATGATAAACGCCTTTGCTTTAATATTTTGCTGGCTTACAAAACCCCAAAAACGACTGTCTGCTGAATTGTCTCGATTGTCTCCCATCATAAAATACACTGGGCTTTTCACTACATACTTAGAAACAAGCTGACCATTTTTTTTGATTTGCTTTTTGAGTTCATAAAAAGAAGTTTTTTCATGTAAAGAATCTGATGTATTTTCTGTCAAAACCTCAAGAGAATCTGTTAAAGTTTCGTGCTTGCTTTTATTTAACAAAGCAATATTATATTCTAAATCTAAAAGCTGCCGGCCTTCGAAATACTCATAATCTACCACCCTTTTAAAACCAGAAGAGCTTGCTCTCTCGTCTATCCTCGATAAAAAGCCTGTTTTTGTATGTTCCTTAAAAAACTGAAAAGGAATACGGCCTGAAACGGTGTCTCCATATTGAATTTGCTGCGGGAATTTTTGACTATAAGCAAACAAAGTGTGCAACAAAAAATTTCTATCGCCTTCCACTGGAACTTTAAAGTTTTCAAAAACATATTCATTCTGTTCTTGAGCATCTTTCAATAGACTCAACTCCAATTCTATATTGTCTTTAGGGTTTTCTTGAACCATCAAAGAACGAACCCACCACAAAAGATCTAAAGGCATAGAATCAAAAACTAGAGTGTCCCCAGGCTTAGGAATCTGCATGCTTGGCAAATGATCACGAGACGAGAAAGATCGAAAATCGGCGGTATACTTGCCTCTTCCTGGCAAAGTTTTTTGAGGCTGCCCATTTCGAAACAAAATCCCTTTTTTTACTTGGATGGAATCTCCACTGATGGCGACGCAGCGTTTGATAAAATCTTTTGGTCCCATAGGATAGTGCACCAAACGAGGGTTATTTGCTAGAGGCTCTTTATCCCAATAAAAATTACCAAACATTAACGCATTGGCCAAATGAGTGTAGCGTTTGCGGTTGTAATCTGGATACAAGGGCTCTCCCGGGTACCTAAAGATCACAATGTCTCCTACTTTAGGAGTGCTAAGCCCAGGAAATTTACTGTCCGAAAATGGAATGGGTGAGCCATAAGTAAACTTGAGCCCTAATAAAAAATCTCCTGTTAAAAGAGAATCCTCCATGGAGCCACTTGGAATTTGAAAAGCCTGGACCACATACTGAATCACTACTAACGCAAAGAATATAGGGATTATAATCTCACGAAGCAAAGATTTTACTATTTTCTTGAATTTATCGATAATGCGTTTGTTTTTTATTGCCATAAGAAGTATAAAAATAGAAATAAATTAAAATAAGAAGGATGTTGCAGCCTCTATATTCCTCAATAAGCTTTACTTTTAGATTTAAAATTCAAGAAACCACGGGATATAAGAAATTAACCCTATTCTGTTCAACACATTGATTAAAAATCACGCTACAGATTCCTCACGCGTTTTACAAAATTTCGACTCACTGGTACACTTGTTTTGCTCTTATCGTTTAATATAATCTTTAAACGCCCGGCCTCTGCTCGTTGGATTTCGGCTATTGCTGGAATTGAAACTAAATGTGCACGATGTACTCGAATAAAATCATTTGGATTTAATTTGGCTTCTAATTCAATTAAGGAAGTGTCTATTAAATATTGAGAGTTTTCTGTATATATTGTAGTGTACTTTTCTTCACTTTGAAATCGTATCACTTCCTCTATAGGGACTAGAATAGTCCTATCACCGATACGAACCTGTAAGCGAGGCGGATACTTCTCTTTCTCTTCAACAACTTTTTTTATAGAGTCCATAGATAAAAAATTCGCCAAAGACTTTTGTATTTGTTCTTGAGATTTAATGTATTTGTTGAGTTTTTCCATGGTTAATACAAATCGTTCTTCCTCTATAGGTTTTAGCAAATAGTCTATTGTATTTTCTTCGTAAGCTCTTAATGCATAGTCATCGTAAGCAGTGGTAAATACCACCATAGGGGTCTCATCTTCTTCTAAAGCTTCTAAAACCTCAAAGCCATTTAAATCTGGCATTTGGATGTCCAAAAAAATCAAATCTGGCTTTAAACTCTTTACTTTTTCTACTGCCTCTCCTCCAGAACTTGCTTCGCCAATGATCTCAATGTATTGTGAATATTCCTTTATTAACTGTTTTATACGAACAAGAGCTAAAGGTTCATCATCGATGACTAAAGTCTTTAAAAGCATGCACACTCCTTTTAAGCATTTTATAAAAATATGATCCTGACTTTAAACTATAAAATTTAAACTCCAATGAGTCTTTTCTATCAAATTATCATTCACCATTTTATTTCAAAAAAAAATGTTTTAAATCACTTTCTATTTAATTCTAAAAAAAGATGCTTATAAATCTTTTATTTCACTTTTTATTCAGGATGTACTAACACTACCCACCATAAGGTTTAATATGAATAAAAAACTTTTATTATCTGTTTTCTTGATTGTTTCAGCATCTTTTGCAAACTAGATAGATCAAAATAGCACTATCAGCACCGATTTAAATGACATTTCCTTTGTTGATAATGATTTTGGCTGGGCAGTGGGCTACAAAGGAAATCTATTAAGCACTTCAAATGGAGGAGAATCCTGGACACCTCAAAACAGCAATACCGTTCAAAACTTAAATTCAATACAAATGCTTTCCAATTCGTTGGGTTATTGTGTCGGCAATAAAGGACGTGTTTTAAAATACGAAAATAATATTTGGACACCTATAAATCCAAGCGAGACCCGTGATTTTTTTGGTGTTTTTTTATTAACGAAAACACAGGATGGGTTGTAGGAGATTGGGGCCGACTTTACTTCACATCTGATGTGTTTTTATGTTGAGTGAAAATGAAGGTTGGGCTGTAGGGACTACAGGTCGAATTATAAAATACGATGGAAAAACATGGAGTCCAGTTGAATCAACCGTAGATACAGAGCTTTTGGCAGTTCATTTTTTAGCCCCTGATTTTGGTTTCGCAACAGGTAAAAATTCTACCATCTTATTTTTTGATGGACAGTCGTGGACCCCTCAAAATTCGGGACTAGAAAACACTAGCGATCACATTGAGATGCCCCCAAGTGATGGACAC
>LSQX01334905.1_pt1 | contig 35308 bp, 31 predicted proteins | sample 654561 | NCBI WGS metagenome assembly LSQX01 (sample SAMN04489861, study PRJNA283612) | anaerobic digester metagenome | isolation source: 4 biogas reactors fed with cattle manure at either 37C or 55C with and... | place: Denmark: Kongens Lyngby | collected 2014 | reverse complement strand
CCGGTGGTTCCCCGGATATACTGCCTATTACAGCATGTTAACAGATTATTTAGAGGTAACAGGGGATAAAATGTTATTCATTACCGGATTTATCAGAATATATGGTATAATATTGTAAATGGGAATGCTTGTTTTTCTAAAAAAGGGATTATTTGACGAAAATAGTTGAATCCATTTGCAATTCAACATAGTTTAAAAAGGGGTGAGTCAATATGCCGCTCAAGATTTTTCATACCGCTGATTTACATATAGGCATGAAATTTAATAGTTATCCCGACAGTGTCAGGGATTGTCTTATTGAAGCCAGATTTGATGTACTCGACAAAATGATTGAAATGGCAAATGACCGACAGTGTAATCTGTTTGCGGTTGCGGGGGACTTGTTTAATAATATAAATATCCTGAAGAGGGACATACATAGGGTGATAAAATCTCTTGATGAATTTAACGGGGAATGTGTTTTGATCATGCCAGGAAATCATGACTATGATAACGGAATGATCAATTTGTGGGATACGTTCAAAAAGAACATGTCGGATAAAATACTATATCTGAATGAAGAAAGCCCCTTTTCCTTGGAGCGGTACGGCTTGGATGTTATGGTATATCCCGCCCCTTGCCATTCAAAACACTCCGATGTAAATAATATAGGCTGGATAAAAGACAACAAAGAATTTGCTCCGGGGCTATGCCATATAGGTATTGCACATGGCTCCCTCGAAGGTATCTCACCCGATATGGATAAGAATTATTATTTTATGTCTAAAAAGGAACTCGAAGATATACCTGTGGATATATGGCTATTGGGGCATACCCATGTGGATTATCCCGAAAATGATACCGTAAATGCTTGGAAAATATTCAATCCCGGGGTTCCGGAACCCGATGGTCTTGACTGTGGCCATGGGGGTTATGCATGGGTCATTACAATTGATGCGGACAAGTCGGTGAGGGCCGAAAAAGTAGCAACGGGAATCTACAGGTTTTATGATGAACAGTTTCGGATAAATGATGATGAAGACCTACATAAAATTAAAGATACCATACTCAGGGACAACCCCGACAAAAAGGTTGTCAGGCTGACCCTGGAGGGAAGGATTAGCAGGGATGCATTTAATGACAGATTAAAGCTGTATGAAGAGCTCCATGACAAGACGGCTTGCGCCCTCATAGACGATTCGGGGTTGGGGATAAAGGTGACGGAAGAAATTATCGATAAGGAATTCACCTTGGATTCTTTCCCCCATCGATTTTTATATGAACTGGCAGATGATAACGAAGCACTCCAGATTGCATATGAGTTGATTCAGGGGGTGAAGGGATGCTGATAAAAGGTTTTTCATGCAATAGATTTGCCGGATTAAAGGAAGTGGATATTCAATTTGAAAAGGGTTTGAATGTAATATTAGGACCCAACGAGTCCGGCAAAAGTTCTATCGTTGAAGGGATTTATGCAACACTCTTTAAAGAACCGAAATTGAAGATGAGTGCCAAAGATGACAAGGAATTCCATAAGAGGTTTATGCCGCACCCCGACGGGGATGTGATAGACAGCGAGGTCATTATATGTATAGAAGATGAAGAATACAGACTGAAAAAGGAATGGGGCGTTACAGAATCATTACAACTTATGACCCCTGAAGGAACTATAATCAAAAGTGCACAAACCGTTAATGATATATTGAAGGAAATATTAAAATTCGGCTCGGGTACATACAACAGCATAATATTTGCAAAACAGAGGGATATAAAAAAGGCCATAGATAAGATATTGAGTGATGAAACATCGAGCGAAGTCAGCAATATATTGATAAAGACCATGATGGAACTGGACGGTATATCGGTTGATGAGTTGGATAGAAAAATTCAGGAAGAAAAGGAATCCCTTTTAAAGAGATGGGACGTGGATAAAAATTGTCCTGTCAACAACAGGGGAATAAACAATCCATATAAAACGGGCTTGGGCCAGGTTCTGGAGAGCTATTATCGGAAGGAAAAAATAAGACTTGCTATGGATACGGCACAGGAAGCGGAAAGGGATTTTGAAACGATTTGTAACAAATTGAAGGAGAAGTCGGAACAGACTGAAAATCTGAAATCGGAAAAAAAGAAACTTGAAGACATAGAAGAAGATATAACCAAAAGACTGGTGTTAGAACCTAAAGTGGCTGCTCTTGACAAAGAAGTAAAAGTTATAACCGAAGTGTGTAAACAATGGCCTACAACGGAGGCGCTGATAGATCGGCTTGATAATGAACTTGAAAGGATTTCCCCGAGAATAAAGGAAGTTGAACAGGAAAAAGAAAATTCCCGCAAGATTGAAAGGAAATCGGAGATAGCAAAGAAACTGGAGCAGATTGACGGGCTTAATGCGAAAATTAAAGAAAAGGGACTTGAGATAAAAGGAATAAAAAATGTAACTGATGATGATATAAAAAAATTAGAGAACTGCTGTGATGAAATTTCTAAAATAAAAACTACCATGGAAGCCGGAATTATTATCGGTCAATTCAACAGGCTAAACCCCTCATGCGAAATATTGTTGACAACAGATCTTGGGGATAAGCAGAGGATAAACCAAGGGGAGACCTTTACGGCGAAGGGATACGTAAAATTTGAATCTGATGAATTTGAACTGGAACTGAAAACAGGTGAACTGGATTATGAAGAATTAAAAACCGCTTATGATAAATATAAAGTCGAACTTGAAAATCTTTTGAAGGACCTTCAAGTGGAAGACATAGTAGATGCCGAATTGAACAAAAAGATGAGCGAAAAATTAACAGATGAAATAGATAATATGACAGAACAGGTGAAACTGTTACTTGGGGAAGAAAAATATGTGGATTTGAGTGTGGAGTTAAAACAATTAGATGATTTGGGACAAGTGAGGGCTATAAAGGAAATAAATGAGGAAATAGACGAACTGAATGAGAGACAGACAAAATGTATGCTGGATAAAAAAATTGCAGAAAAAACATTACAGGGCTGGGTGGATGAATATGAGAACTTGGATGGTGCCCTAGATCTGCTTATGGAGAAAAAAATAGAAATGAAAGGGATAAAAGATGAGCTGGACGAGTTGGCACCTATTCCCGAAAAATTCAAATCTGCGGAGGATTTCAAAAATAATCTCAGGGATATCAGAAACTCCTGTGAAGAAAAAGAGCGGGAATGCAACGAACTCAAGGAGGCCTACTTTGAACACCAGAAAAACCTGCCCGAAAGCACCTATGAGGAGTTGGCAGCCGAATATTTGGAGGCAGAGTCAACATTTGACAGAAAACTTGCAAGGGCACAAAGGCTTTTAAAAATTCACGAGGCCTTTGATAAAACCAGGGAAGAAATCGGGAAGACACCTTTTAAACCCCTGGCAGAAAAGTTTACCAAATACCTATGTATGCTAACAGACGGCAATTATGATCAAGGTCAGATTGACGATGAATTTAATATAAACCTGCAAAACAAAAACGGCATCACAATGCCTCATACCCTGCTGTCTACGGGGACCTATGATTGTGTGGCATTGGCCTTGAGATTTTCGATATTAAAATACATATACGGTTCAGCCCCGGGGTACGTAGTGCTTGATGATTGTATTGTGGATTTGGACCCGATAAGGAGGAAAATGGCAATAGAACTTATCAAGCAACATGCCGAAAATAATCAGGTAATATTCACAACCTGCAATCCGGAAATCGCGAAAGCGCTTGGGGGAAATATTATAGAAATATAAAATGTAATGGCAACGTCAGACTGCGTGAAAAAGTGCTTTTCCTACTTTTTGTCATCCTTGGGCAAACAGGGGGACGGTTCCTCTGTTTGACAATTATTTTAAAATAAAAAAATCCTGAAGGGATTCTATTGTCAAACAGAGGAACCGTCCCCCTGTTTGCCCCAAGGGATTCTATTGTCAAACAGAGGAACCGTCCCCCCTGTTTGCCCCTGCCGTCCCCTGTTTGCCCAATATACTCGAATTCAGAAATTGCTTTAAAACGGGGCAGGGATAGGTTATAATTATTCCTAAAGAAAGGAGTATCCATATGAATGAACAATTAAAAGAGATGGGTTTACGTTTAACAATGCTTAGAGAATCAACAGGTTTCGAACCCGAAAAAATAGCGGAAATGTTGGAGGTCCCGCTTGCGGACTACCTGCTTTATGAAGCAGGCGAAAAGGACTTTTCATTCAGTTTTTTATACAATGTTGCCGGTATTTTGGGTGTCGATGTTTTGGATATTATCAGTGGTGAATCGCCTAAACTCTCAACTTGCTGTGTTGTCAGGGCAGGCGGGGGCTATGATATTAACCGACGCAAGGCCTATGATTACAAACATTTGGCTTTTACTTTTCGTAATAAGAAAGCAGAACCTTTCCTGGTTACTGTTGAACCTAACGTCAAAATAATACCGCAACGCCATTCTCATGAAGGCCAGGAATTTAACTATATACTTTCCGGTTGTATGGAGCTTTACCTGGGAGAAATGGTTTACACACTCGGGGAGGGTGACAGTATCTATTTTGATTCTTCAGTTCCTCATGCTATGAGGGCACACGGTGAAAAACCGGCTAAGTTTTTAGCAGTTGTTATGAAATAAAGGAGTGAACATCCATGCTTATTTATGAAAAATATATCGGTCGAAACCGTGATGACTACGCTACTTTAGAGGACTTATACAGGAATTTTTCTATTCAATGCCCCGAAGATTTCAATTTTGCCTACGATGTTCTAGATAAATTGGCAACGGAAAAGCCGGATAAATTGGCAATGCTTTGGGTCGGCAAAGATGGGGAAGAAAAAAGAATCAGTTTTGCCGAAATGAAGCGTCAGACGGATAAAACCGCAAATTACTTTAAATCATTGGGCATACAAAAAGGGGACTTTGTTCTACTAGTTTTGAAAAGAAGTTACCTATTTTGGTATGCAATTTTAGCTCTCCACAAAATGGGAGCTGTTGCAGTTCAAGCTACCCATTTGTTGACCGCCAAGGATTATGTTTATCGTTGCCAGTCCGGCGGGATTAAAATGGCTATTATTACAGGTGACGGCGATTGTACCGAACATTTCGACGAGGCGCTTCCCAGCTGCCCGACAGTGAAAATTAAGGCAGTCTCCGGGCACAAAGCAGCCGGAGAGGGTTGGCTTGATTTCGAGGCCGGGATAAAGGCGGCTTCTGAAGATTGGCAGCGCCCGACAGGCGAGGAGGCCACCAAGTCTTCCGACATCCTGATAATGGCATTTTCATCAGGCACGACAGGCTATCCTAAAATGGTGGCACATGACCATGCTTATCCTCTCGGCCATATTGCGACCGGTGTTTTTTGGCACCGTGCCGAACCCGAGGGTTTGCATTTTACCGTTTCCGATACAGGCTGGTTGAAATCCCTATGGGGAAAACTTTACGGCCAATGGTTTGCGGAATCGGCGGTCTTTACTTATGATTTTGATGTATTTGACGGTGCGGATATTTTAGAAAAGCTTGAAAAATATAGGATCACTACATTTTGTGCCCCGCCAACCATATATAGATTTATGCTTAAAGAAGATGTGTCAAAATATGATTTATCGGCTTTAAAACATTGTACTACAGCGGGAGAGGCCTTAAATCCCGAAGTTTATAATAAATGGAAGCAGGCAACAGGGCTACGTATTTTTGAGGGGTTCGGACAATCTGAAATGACGCTTTGTTGTTCCACACTTTATCCCTGGGTCCAGCCGAAACCGGGCTCAATGGGTCTTCCTACTCCCGGTTACAGATTGGTGGTTGTTGATGAGGACGGGAAAGAAGTTGACCCCGGGGTAACAGGCGAAATTTGCGTCAGGGCAGAGAGTTTTGAAACTAAAACAAAGGGTTTGTTTATGGGTTATTATCGAGATGAAGATGGTACTCAAAAATCCTGGCATGATGGCTTATATCACACAGGGGACACTGCTTATTGTGATGAATTGGGATTTTTATGGTACATCGGACGTAATGACGATATAATCAAATCTTCGGGCTATCGAATCGGTCCCTTTGAGGTTGAATCCGCCCTTGCCGAACATCCAGCCGTTTTGGAATCAGCCGTAACAGGCGTGCCCGATCCAATCAGGGGATTTTGTGTCAAAGCAACCGTGGTACTTCTTAACGGTTATGAACCCTCAGATGAACTTGTTAAAGAATTGCAGAACCATGTTAAAAAGACAACAGCGCCTTATAAATATCCCAGGATAATAGAATTTGTGGAGGAACTCCCCAAAACTATCAGCGGTAAAATACGGCGGGTAGAAATCAGGGAAAAGGATTCAAAAGAATAATGTGGCACGGGGACGCTTTGTTTGCCACATTATTTCAATAAAGTAAAAACGAGATATTTGGCGGGAGGACGTTTTGCTCGCCACATGGTTTCAATAAAATAAGAATAGGGTACTCAGAGAAGCCGCAAAGATAGGTATTGCGGCTTTTTTATAATTCCGGATATCTTAAAAGGTTTTTTTGGGCAATTTTCAGGATAAAAAATAGAGGAAAAACAAGAAATTTGTCGAAATAAGAGAGGTCAATACAGAAAATAATGGATATTAAATATAGCAACAAACTGCAGTTTAAAAAGGGGAAGATATACGGGGTAGGAAATATTTGTTAAGGGAGGGAACTATGGTTGCAAAAATATTAATAGTAGGTGATTCCAAAACAGATCAATTGGCTATTAAAGATATGCTCACCGGATACGATGTTCTGTTTACCTGTGATAAAGCAGGGGCTTTAAAGATGCTCGAAGCTAATACTGATATCGATTTAATTATTCTCGATCTTAGCACGCCCGATGCAAATGATTTTCAAATTTTTGATATGTTACAATCTGATAAACGGTATAGAAAACTACATACGATTATATTGACTGAGCATGGTCAACCGGAGAATGAAATCAAGGGTTTGAGGTCAGGTGCGGTAGATTATATCAGAAAACCGGTGTATTCAGAATCCCTGAGGGCAAGAATTAAAATCCATATAGAATTGCTCAGAACCCAACAGCAGCTTGAAAGGAAATTGTATAAACATGAATTAGAATTTGGCGCTATTTTCGAACAAGCACCTTTGGGGATGGCTATTTCCCGATGCAAGGAACTTCCCATTGTTAATAGCTGTAATTTTGTTATTATGAACCCCGCGTTTGAAAAAATAACAGGAAGAACCAAAGAAGAAATAAATAATATAGGATGGCTACAAATAACACATCCAGATGATGCCGATACTGTACTGAATAGTTTTATGAAACTTAAAGCGGGAAAAATTAGAGGCTATTCTATTGAACAAAGGTTGCTTAAACCTGATAGTTCAATTGTTTGGGTAAATGCAATTATAATACATTTAACGGAGATTAAGCAGCAGGGGTTCAGATATATTTGTTTGATTCAGGACATCACGGAACGAAAAAAGGCAGAACAGGCCTTAGCCGAAAACGAACACAGCAGGGCCTTGCTCCTTTCAAACCTTCAGGGTATGGTATACAGACATAGTTTTAACGGCAAATGGGCAATTGAATTTGTTTCCCCCGGTTGTTTTGAATTAACCGGCTACTCTCCTGAGGATTTTTTACATGGCGGGAACCTACGTCCTTATGATCTGGTTTCACCGGAATATAAGAAACCCCTACGGAATGAATGGGAGAAAACTATTGCCAACAAGCTGCCTTTTAGATACGAATATGAAATAATAACTGCTTGGGGAGAACGTAAATGGGTGTTTGATACAGGCTGGGGGATCTATAATGAAAAGGGCGAAGTAGAGGTATTTGAGGGAATAATTATTGACATTTCAGATCATAAAAAAATGGAGGATATATTAAAATACAACAGTGAACATGATGAATTAACGGATCTGTATAATCACAGGTATTTAAGGGGCCTGCTGGAAAATGATTTGAAGATACAATCAAAAGAAAAAAAGGCCCTTATAGATATCAATCTAAATGCGATGTATTCACTCAAAATTACCCATGGATTTGAATATAGCCAACATCTGGTAAAAAAGGTTGCTACTAAATTGAAACCATATTGTGATGATAAGAGCATACTTTTTGCTATTTCCGAATATAATTTGGGTTTTTATAAAAAAGCATACAAGAATAAAAATGAATTGTTGGATTTTTGTGAGACTATACTGCACACCTTGAATTCTCTGCCCACCATCGAAAGAATAAATATTGGAATAGGGGTGCTTGAGGTGGATGAGAATAATGATTGTGATACAGAGCGGTTGTTAAGGAATCTTCTTGTTACATCTGAAAGGGCACTTAAACTCAGCAATGAGGGAAATTATATATGTTTCTATGATGGGAAAACGAAAGAAAGCATAATCCGCAGGCAAATAATACAGAACGAGCTTGCTCAAATTTCTGTGGGAAAAGACAGAGATAGGTTATTTTTGCAATATCAACCGATATTGGATCTCCGTTCAAACAATATATGCGGGTTTGAGGCCTTGGCAAGGCTCAGGAGTCATAGCTTGGGGTTAGTATCCCCCCTGGAGTTTATACCGATAGCTGAGGAAACGAGGCACATAAATTCAATAGGCGATCTTATTATTCTTAGAGCCTGTGATTTTATTAACGAACTCGTGGGTATCGGATACGATACAATAAATGTATCGATTAATATTTCTGCCATTCAGTTACTTAAAAAAGGATTCATTAAGCACCTTCTTGGACTGATTTGTAAAAAGGAGGTTATTCCGAAACATATAATTCTTGAGTTGACAGAGTCAATATTCACGTCAAGATTTGAAGAAATAAATAAAATACTTGCAGAATTAAATATGTATGGAATTAAATGTGCAATTGATGATTTTGGTACAGGCTACTCTTCCTTTTCGAGGGAGCGGGAATTAAATGTCAGCTGTATAAAAATTGACAAGTCTTTTATTGATAAGTTGTTGCATACCGGAACTATGGAAACAGTGACAGGGGACATAATATCGATGGCACACAAGTTTGGGCACTATGTTGTGGCTGAGGGCGTAGAAGAAGAAAAACAGTTGCAATATTTAAAAGCAAACGGTTGTGATAAGATACAAGGATACCTTGTAAGTAAACCGCTCGATAAGGAGGAAGCAATTAAATTTTTAGGGAGCGTAGGGGAAAAAGTCCCGTTTATGCTGCTAAACAAAAATTAAAATTTATTAGGGGGATGGCGACGAATGCGGCACGGGGACGCTTTGTTTGCCACATTGCGGCAATGCGGCAAGGGGACGCTTTGTTTGCCACATAGTTTCAATAAAATAAGAACAAGATATCTGAAAAAGCCGCAAAGACAGGTAATGCGGCTTTTTGTAATTTTACTATTAACATCAACCGATAGATCGACGAATCTGTTTCTATGACCCAGTTGAACGTATTTTTTTGACCTCATCCATAAACGCCTTCGTACGATCAAAATCCACATGGTTTCTCCAATTGTTGTCCTTTTTAAACCAACTGCCAACGATTGCACCATCCGCGACACTTAATAGGTTGTTTGCATTATCTAATGTCACACCGCTTCCGAGTAAAATCGGCAACGATACTGCTTTTTTACAGTCACGAACCTTTACCTCATCGGGTGCTGTCCCGGTTTCGAATCCCGTGATTATCAAAGCATCCGCACCTTGTTCCTGTGCATCAACTGCCAGTTCCTTGACCTGTCTGTCGGAAACAATGAAGTGACTGCCATGTTTTACGTTAACATCACATAGAAAGTAAATATCATTTGCATCAAGAAATTTTCGATAACGTGCCAGGGACCCGCCGATTCCTTCCGTTAGGCCTGTATATGATATGTAAGCACCTACAAACTCGAAAACCCTGATCCAATGTGCGCCGGCGGCCACCGCAGCGGCCATTGCAGCATGTCCGCCATTCAGGTGACAATTAATCCCGACGGGAATGGAGACAGATTGATTGACGGCTAAGGCCGCAGCCGTCAGGGCTGCGCAGGTTTCGTATCCGATATCCTGTCCCTTATTGTATGGATAATCCCATATGTTCTCTACTTGTACGCCGTCTACTCCTGCCTTTTCCAAAATGGTAGCCTCCTGCACCGCCAATTCGATTACCTTTTGTATAGGCATATTTGTTTTATCATATAGGGGTGATCCCGGCAGTGGACGCAAATGGACCATCCCAATAATCGGTTTTACATTACTAAAAATTTTTGTTAAACAATTTTTCACTGTATATCATCCTTCCATGGCAAGGGGACGTTTTACCCTCAACATGTTTATCATTTCATTATTCTATGTTAAATACCTCTTTTCCTGCTTTTTAAACATCGTATCTTGTTTATTAAAAGATTATGTGGCAAACAACACGTCCCCTTGCCACATCTATTTCTAATCAAATCTGACAGTCCAAGCATCTTTTATGTAATCCTCAACGATTTTTCTTGATAAATTAAACCAGCCTTTGCAATTGTCCAGTATGATAGAATCCCCTGTCACGATCCTTTCCATATCAGAAAGAATGGGGTCCGGATCTCGCACCAGTTCCACTTCTGTGGGTATATTCCATACTTTCGAATGACTTAAAATTTTATTTCTTAACCTACCGGAATTCGAAACCGGTTCATCTAAAAAGAATTTAACCTGTGGAACATTAAATTCATTTAGGGCCATGCCAATAAGGTTCAGGGCTGTTTCGGTTTTGTCGATAAGTCTGTATGTGCCCCTCAGACCCGCCAAGTCCCTTAAAACACCATCTTTTCCTAATATAATAACACCGCCCGACAGTGCAACCTCAAGGGTTATTATAATGTTAAATCCGTCTATAAACATGCATCCATGTTCAGCGTTTTCCAAAGGGAGTAACGTGGATCTTCTTTTATTATACTGTGTTTCCGTTGCTGTGGCCCTTCTGAGTGCCAGCCTCTGTCGCGATGAGAACAGATAATGGTTGCCGACAAAGTTTATAACAGTATCTATGCCATAATCCCTATCTAAAAGCCATTGGATTTCTTCCTGGGCAATACCCAGATTAATGACAGCTTCCTTGGAAAAAAATCTTTTATCCTTAGGATCAAAACCCCTTCTTGTATTATTGGAAGCCACAAGAAATTCCTCCCTGCATTTGTGCTCTTTCAATTAGTATATATTATTTTGAAAAATATAGATAGGGAAGGGTTATTTTGTCATAGAAAAAAACGGCACAGGCGGAAGGATAACGAAATGTTTTATCGAAATCTATTGCAGGTGGTATTTACAATCCGTGTTCTATTCCAAGGAGGAAATTATGAAAAGATTCTTCTATAAGACTTTACCAATATTATTAATTTGTACTTTATTTTTTATGGGCGAGTTTTCTATTTTTTGTACAGCCGAAAACCATGGGTCTGTTACCATATTGTTTACCCACGATATACATGATCATTTTTACCCCATGAATGTACTGGAGGGGGATAAAATTATCAGCGTCGGTGGATTTTCAAGGCTTTACAGTGCTATTAAAGCGGAACGGGAAAAAGATCCTGAACTTTTGTTGGTTGATGGGGGAGATTTTTCTATGGGCACTTTGTTTCAGACAGTATTTGCCAAAGAGGCGCCCCAGTTAAGGGTTATGGGGAAAATGGGGTACCATGCCACCACATTTGGGAACCACGAATTTGATATGAGGGCCGAAGGCCTGGCCGACAGCCTAAAGGCTGCCAAAGGCAGTGGGGGTAACCTGCCCCTAATACTATCATCCAATTTATCTTTTCCTTTAGATGAAAATGGTGATTTGACACCATCATTAAAATATCTGAAAGAATCTATGAATGAATATGGCATTAAGAAATATACGACAATTACGCGAAATGGTGTAAAAATCGGCATATTTGCAGTAATGGGGAAGGATTCCGCATCTAATGCACCTATGTCTGAGGTGGTTTTTTTGGATTATATTGAAAATGCTAAAATAATGGTTGATACCTTGAAAAATAAAGAAAAGGTGGACCTTATAGTCTGCCTGTCACATTCAGGCACATCCGATAAAAAATCTAAATCCGAGGATGAAATTTTGGCAAAGAAAGTACCGGGGATAGACGTTATAATAAGCGGGCATTCCCATACAAAATTGGAGGAACCCATTATTGTAGGCAATACCGTTATAGGTTCTTGTGGGGAAAATGGGGAAAATATAGGGATAATAAAGTTGACAAAAGGTACAAGCAATGATTGGAATCTGGACAGTTACAGTATAAGGCCTATTGACGACACTTTGCCTGAAGACCCCGACATAAAGAAACTGGTAGAGCACTATAAACAAATTGTACAGGATGAATATCTGTCAAAGTTTAATTTGAAATTCGAAGATATTTTAGCATATTCACCCTTTAACTTTACACCCGCATCTATGTTGGGCAAAGCCCATGACGAGGACATTCTGGGCAATCTTATAGGTGATGCATATCTTTATGCCATTAAAGAAGCCGAAGGGGAGAATTACGAAACAGTTACGGCGGCTGTTATTCCCTACGGCACAATAAGGGGATCTTTTGTAAAAGGGAACATAACCGTATCCGACACCTTTAATGTAAGTTCTTTGGGAGTGGGGCCGGATAAGATTCCGGGTTACCCGATTATTACAGTATACTTGACCGGAAAGGAACTGAAAACTGCGGCGGAGGTTGATGCTTCCGTGACACCCATAATGAACCCGGCGCAATTATATATATCGGGACTGGGCTATACATTTAATCCGAACAGATTAATATTTAACAAGGTTACTGAGGTATATTTACAAAACCATGATGGCGAAAGAGAAAAGATAAATGATAATAAACTGTATCGCGTTGCAGCCGGATTGTATTCTGCGCAGATGTTATCTGTTGTTGGGGATAAATCCTTTAATTTGTTATCCATTGTACCAAAAACCAAAGAAGGGATCCCCATTGTTAACTATGAGGATCATATCGTTTATAACAATGATCATGAACTTAAGGAATGGCTGGCAATTGCGGAATACCTAAAATCTTTTGACAAAACAGAAGGGATACCCCAGGTTCCCTTGTACTATAGCAGTCCCCAGGGTAGGAAGATTGTGGACAATAGCCGTAATATAATTGCTTTGATTAAAAACCCGAATAAAATTGCTCTATTCGTATATTTGGTTGTTATCATATTTATAGCTATTATTGTTTTTATAGTAATGTCAATTCATAAAAAGAAAAGAAGGAGAATAAAAATAGAGTTACTGAAAAGTCGTGTTTGATTAAATACAGCAATAGATGAGTGATTTGATTTTCAGGACGCTAAAAACAAGAACACCGTCTGATAATGCAACTCCGAGGATAATTATAAGACTGAATCTATCTATAAAAATGCATTTATGTTCAACATTTTCCAAAGGGAGTAAGGTGTTGTTACAGAAATATCAGCAACAGACCTGGATTCAAGATTAATGGTTATAAACAACAATTAAAATGTGAAGAAGAAAATATTATAACCTGTGTTCCAAAGCAAGAATTTCTAAATGCTACAGGTGAAAAGGAATTTTATGAGTAAGCGGCTGGGTATCTATAAAAGTTTTAAGCTATTAACATGTGAATATCCTAAAATGCGCCAGCCGCTCTGATAATATCAATATATTAATATATTTAGTATTTTTAACGCAATATAATATACAGCGGCTGATGCGGTAGAAACCCGGATGGCATCATTTTCGGCAAGAGACTGTACTGCAAAAAATATACTTACAAATTCCATGATGTACCCAAGCCCTGCTATATCTGACGCAATACGGGATCGAGAAAGGGCAAACGGCATAGCTATCAATACAAGAATAAATGGAACAACTAAGGCCAATCCTAACTTTTCTGCCAGTTGATAAACATTTAACTCTGCATCATTTATCTTTTTGAGTATCGCATTACTTATAAATATTAATACAGCCAATGATATGGCCCTTATCAACCCCGTTTTTAGGGCGATGATAAAAAAATCTAGTCGGGAAATTACATTCAACGATGAATAAATCATCCTCACTACAAGAAAGCATATCATAGAAATAACACCAATTGTAAAATATGTACCGGTCCCATCCTTAATATATGTTTCCGGTTCCTTCAGAAACGATTTTATAAAGTCTATGTAGCCGATAACTATGTTTTTTGTATAATTGGACGAAATGGAGACATCTTCCAGTTTTTCTGATGTTGTATTTTGCTTGGGAAGGCTTTCAGGGTTCCCTGATGCTGTGTTCTTCCCGGGAAGGGTTTCTGATTCATTTGATGTTGTATAATCTGTTTTTATAACCTTAGATTTCATTGATTGAACACCCCCTGTGTTAGTTTTTACATATACCTTTTATATACCACCCCTTTTCCTGGTTAGAATGAAACAGTAGCACCCCCAATCCGGACAGTATTTTCGTTCCCGTCACAAATATTACAGTCATGATATGTTTCATATTTGTCAGTTATATGCAAAATCTTGATTGCGGCTACCTTTGGGCTTTAGTTAACACATCCCATTTCAATTGCATTCCCATCTAACGCAACGATAGTTATATATTAACACTATTTACCTTAACTGGCAATAACCTGGTAATTCATAATAGTATATATTTTACTAAGAAACGATTCAGGTATAGAATCATTATCAAAAGGAAGGATAATATAGGGGTATGGCGAGGGGGAATAGAATGTATACCATAAAGGAACTTTGTTTGCTATTTTAGATTGGTTGTTTTTAATATTGCCATATATGGCAGTACATGTTAATATTGGATAACAAAGTAAATAAGACATTCCTAAAATTTAAAGCCCAACATCAACATAAAAACCTAATGGATAGTTTCAAAATATGAGCCCGGCACCATTTTACTTCAGGGGTTAGTCCTTTGGATTACAGGAGTTTGTTATATATCTCAAACATGGGAATAGAGATATTTTAACATATAAAAATGTGGTATTTCTGCAAATAATAAAATTTTGCATTGAAACCACAAAAATAAAAGGGGGTATTTTTGATGAAAGTTAAACAAAAAACCAAGTATTATTTAGTGTTGGGCATAGTCATTGTGGCAATGTTCGGCATAATGATTGTGCCATCGGTGGCAGCTATGTTACAGAAACAAATCACCGTATCAACAGGGGTAAACATTTATGTGGATGATAAAAAACTAAACCCGGTTGATGCAAACGGAAATCCGGTAGAGGTCTTCATTTACAATGGGACAACGTATCTTCCTGTAAGAGCTATCGCAGATGCGGTGGGAAAACCGGTTATGTGGGATGGGGCGACCAAAAGTGTGTATCTAGGAAGACATGATACAGATAAGCCTGCGGTAATGTTACATAAACTGGATTATTTTGATAGTGGGGGAGCAAGTGTCTATAAGGCATATAATGATTTTAAGATACATACTGATGTAAAGGACAATCTAGGGAACAGCTATGATTATGGAATAACAACAATGTATTCAGGCTGGAGGACTTATTATATCAATGGTAAATATACCAGGATGAAAGGTAAATATGTGCTTAACTATGGTAACCGAAGCAGTGAACTCGAAGACAGGCTCAAGATATATGGAGACGGCGAACTGGTATATAAATCACCCATTATGACCGGCGGGATCCATCCCATAGACTTTGAAATCGATTTGAGGGGTGTTCTAGAATTAAAAATTGAATTTGATGGGCCTTCTAGTTATGATAGTAATTGTCGAACCTATCTTGTAGACACAGGTTTATATCAATAATTTGAGGGAACGGAAGTATTATCTTCCGTTCCTTTACAGTTCTTAAATGGCCAGAGATGTTTAAGAACCATTCAGTGTTCATAGGAATATGATACATAGGATAGTGGGAAATCATTTAGAAGTTGCATTTTTAGGGACTTCAGAGGATTTTTAAAGGGGGATATAATGATTTGAGAAAACATATCATTGTTACAATTTTAATTATTGTTTTAGTACTAACAGTTTTTACCGGATGCAAAGGTCCGGGGGTTGGTGAATCAAAAACAATACAAGGGGATAAGGACACAATTTTTCTACCTATAAAGCAGGCCAAGACCTGGAAATTAAAATTGGAGATCCGGATGTCTATGCTCCCGATTCGGAACAATATACTATGTAATGTATAATGCATTTTATTTAAGTATTTTTAAATGGAGGGGGAGGATTTAATATAGAAAAATTTTTAAAAAATCTAAACATTCAATCAAAGGTTTGCACATAAACAGTGAATTATACTTTTTAGGGCATGAGGCGTTAGCTTGGATATATGAAAAAATTTTACAAATAAATAAAATAGGCGGGGTAGTATGATTAGAGATAAAAGAAAAATGTTTTTGTTAATTCTATTTTCGATTTCAATAACCGGAGTATTATCAACAATTATTTTTAAGACATACAGGAATCGTGAAGATGCGAAAGTTTTCAGTGAATTAAACAATTATATAAAGGTCAATTCATATTCAATAGGTGATGAAACACTCACAGTGGCAAATGAGATTACGAATATGATTATGAATTATAATACAATCAATGTTATTGATGCTAACAAAAATAATTGCACCTTGGAAATAATTTATCCTAATGTTGCTCAAATTTGTAAAAAAATAATGGCTTCTTCTGAAAATTGGGACAGGAGCAATTTTCTGGCTTCAAAAACCTATTTCTTAGATACGTTGAAAAACCAGCTAGAATCACAAAATTTTGAATACTTATCACAGGATATTGAATTAAAGGTGGTTAAAAATGGTGATAAGTATGAGTTCATCGAAACAGAGGAATATATGGATGCCATATACGGGGGTTTACTAACTTTCTATAACGAACTTTATGAGGAGCCGAGAGATGAAACGGGGGACAATCAGAAATGAAAAAAAAATTTAGCTAAATTTTTTTTATTTATATTATGCATAATGATATTATTACCCGGTTTAGAAGTCTATGCTATTTTGAATTATGAAATAAAGCAAGTAATAATATATGATTCGTTAGAAGAAGGCTATGCAGGGGATACACTGCTGATTAATAATAAAGATATATATATGAAACTGGACAGTATATTAAAATATACGGGGTTTCAATGCGATTATGAGCCCGATGATACACTTTTCAAATTATTCCGTAGTGGAAAATGTATTTCTATCGATAAGGAGAAAAGGGAATTACATTATGGTGATGGAATAATAAAAATCAGGGGAATTATTAATTTTGAAGAGGATATATGGCTACCCATAGATCCTATCTTAGTGTATTTGAATGCACGCTGTGAAGCAGTTGATGGGAAAATGGTTATTATAGCGGCAAATACTACATTACATGAATACATGTCAATGTTTTTTGAATTGATTGAAAGCCAACTGTGTACAATTCAATGGGCGGATAATGAAAAATTATGGTATTATGATGCCACGGTGGCAGGAACCGTAATCTTGGATATTTTTTTTAACAATAAAACAAGTTCCTTCATAACAGGGCAATATAATATGGACAGAAGTAAAAGCATACTGATGTCAGTTATGGATGAAATGGACGAAAAATTATACGATGATAAAACGGGCAAAGAAGTAATACCATTAACATATGATAATGCAGAACCATTTTATCAGGGCTTGGCCTGTGTATCCATAGGGAACTACCCTAATAGCAAATATGGTTACATAAATAAAAAGGGCAAGGAAGTAATACCATTAAAATATGACACGGCATGGAGTTTTTATCAAGAATTTGCCCTGGTAGAATTGAATGGGAAGTATGGTTATATAGACAAAACAGGTAAAGAAATAACACCGATAATTTATGATCATGCTTTCGTTGTCATAGATGGTGTGGCAGTAGTGAGGCACAATAACAAATGGGGCATTGTGAAATTTTTATTATAAAACAGGTTGATATTCATCAGGGCATTAATAAAGAAAAAATATTAAAAAATGGGGGAAGCATATATGAAAAAACTAATTATTTATATTTTGTTAATGGCAATAGTATTGTTTACAGGGTGTTCTAAAGACAAAGTAGTTGAAAATGGTATAAAAAAGGGAATATACGATGCTAATAGGAATATATCAAAGAATGTAAAAATTGAGGTTGCATTGGAACCTTGTCTTAATTACGATTCTATACACTCATTTTCGAATGGTTTGGCAAAGGTATATGACAAAAACAAACCTTATCTTACACGCTATGGATATATAAATGAAAAGGGCGAGGAAATTATCCCAACAAAATATTGTGCAGCAAAAGATTTTAATGAAGGATATGCATTTGTTTCTTCAGATGAAACCTGGTGGAAAATTGTAGATACAAATGGAAATGAAATAACGAAACAAGGTATTATTGAACGTGTAGATTTTTTTAAAGATGGACTTGCATTAGTTGAAGATGATACTTGGTTTTATGGACATTATATAGATGTTCGGGGTAATAAAGTAATAACATTAGCTACTCCTAACAATCGAAAAATGCGGGGTTCATCGTTTAATAATGGGTTAGCATGTGTATATAGTTATGAAGCTGACAAGTTTGGTTATATTGATAAAACAGGCAGTCTTGTAATCCCTTTTGAATATGATAAAGCTAACCCATTTAGTGAAGACGTTGCAGTAGTAAAAAAGAATGAAAAAAGTTATATAATAGACAGGGGTGGTAAAACAGTAGCAGAAATTAAGGGTTTAGTTTGGGAAGGTGATCGCAGTTATGATTATAGTAGTATAGGTGGTTATAACAATGATTTAGGTCCATATTACGAGGATACAAATATATTTTGTTGGGAATTTATGTTTTCTGATGGTTTGTTAGCAGCTAATAATGGAACTACAGCAACAAACTATAAACCTTGCTATTTAGATAAGAAGGGTAAAGAGGTTATTAAATTTAAAGAGGGTGTAAGCTATATATATCAGTTCAACGATGGAAGGGCATTAGTGAGCGATTATCATGGGGCAAGAGCAATTATAGATAAAAATGGAAATTTTATAACAGATTTTAAATATGATAGTTGTCGTTGTGACGCATCTTTTAATGAAGGTGTATTATTTGCTAAATTGATATCTGAAGATGATGATATGACAAAGTATGTATGTATAGATTTAAATGGTAAAGAACTTTTTACTGGTATAATTGGGTATGGTGGTTTTAGTGAGGGGTATGCACCTTTTAGATATGAATATGATGGACCATGGGGAATTTTAAAATTAGTGAATGATTAACAACAAATCAAAGGAGATGAGATAAATATTGGAAACAAAGACATTGATAAATGTGTATATTAATAAATCATATAGGTTTTAAATTATAAATCCAAAAATAAAAAAGCAAAAGGAGATAAAAATAAAATGATTAAAAAAAGTTTAATATTGTTATTGTTTATTATGGCATTATTATGTATTGGATGTGAAAAAAAGGATGTTAGTATAGAAGATTTAACAGAACACACTGAAATGAATAAGACTTATAAAAAAGAAGAAGAAATAAAATTTGATATAATGGAATACTTATCTAGTGAATATCAATATGTAGGAGAATTACATGATGGATTTAGATGTGTAAAAAAAGATGGGTATTATGGATATGTAAATGAAAAGGGAGAATTACTAATTCCATTAATATTTAGAAGGGCATATGATTTTAAAAATAAACATGCTGTTGTTTTTCCAGGAGCAAAATGTGGAGTAATTAATACAAATGGTGAATATGTTGTACAACCAAAATATTCTGAAAGTTCAGAAATTGAAATTCTTGATAAATTTATTTTAGTTAATAGCTATTCTTCATATTTGTATGATTTTAATGGTAATGCTATTATATCGGATGAACCAGACAAATATGAGAAAATTTTAGTAGGAGATAATAATAGAATTACAGCCAGAGTACAGGATGAAAACTATAAAATTTATTTTAAAATTTTTGATTATAAAGGGAATTTGATTACATCTATTGAGGGTTCAAAAAATGTTGATATAGGAAAATTTTCAGAGGGGTATGTATTATTTAAGGATAATAAATCTAAAATAGTGGATTCTAGCCCCTCCTGGAGTAGACAATATTATGGTGTATATACATATTTGGATGTAAATGGCGATAAGGCTACAGATGATTATTTTGTCAAGGCTACGGATTTTGAAAATGGTATTGCAGCTGTGGCAAAAGGGATTTGCTATGGTGATGGAAGTGGAGCAAAGAATTTAGATTGGGGAATAATTAATGATAAGTTTGAACCAATATATAATTTTAATTATTTAAATGATTATATTCCAGGAGGACAGGCTGGTAGTATTAATGTAGATGGGTTCTATAACAATTTTATAATAATAAAAAATAAAGCATTTTTCCTTGGTTCTGGTGATGAATATTTAATGTTAAACATGGACACAGATGAAGTATATGGTATGTATAGTTCGCTACGGGAAATACCGGAAGTTGATGCAATGATATTCAGATTTAAGGAAACAGGATTGGAAGGACTTTTTGTAAATGGCATTTTGGTGGAAGAAGCAAAATATAATAGTATTAACTATGAGGGAAACAATGTTTTTGTACTGAAACAAGGTGCAAATACAACAACTTATGTTGTTAAATAAATACATTATAAATGAATTCTTAATATATTTATTTTTAACCAATGAGAAGGTATTTTAAATGAAAGTTAAACAAAAACCAAGTATTATTAGGAATACCGGTCATGAAACCAATAAGCAGGAAAATTCAGGTTGATATTTTGTATGCAAATTTTGGAATATAACAAAATAGGGGGGATATATCATGAGTATAATTTTTTCATTAGTAATTTTGTATTTTTCCTACAAACAACCGGCTAGATATATAAAGGAACCTACAAAGAAAAATATGACATGGTGTGCTGTCTTGGGAGTATTAAATGTAATATTTGTTGTTCATGGTATTACGCTGCTTGGAGAAATCGACGGATTGAGCCTTTTTTTGGGATTGTTTGAGATAGCATTACATGGATGAAATGCAGTTATGAATTTCATAGAAATAAAAGATGTGATTTTTTTAAGTGAGGGTGCAGATGGGCCACATAATTGCCAAAAAAATGTACATTGCAGTGAATGTGAGGAAAAACTATCGGGTTCCAACTTGTCCTGTGACTCCCGTGAAATTAAAACAGAAGATACCACCAATCACCCACCTTCAGCTACTGATAATGATTTAATAGGTTCTATATTAACTAAGGCCAAAGAAAAGGGTCCGGCATATTGGGTAACACCCGGCAGTGCATTTCTTGTAATATTAACAATGCTGCAAAAATGGATTCACCTCAGGATATTGGATAGCCTTAATGAATTATATTCGCTTTTTGGCGGTCCATCACAAAGACTGGAAACGAAATATTCTCTTTTTCAATTTTCCACAATATTAAATAATATAAATCGATATGTTTCATCGGATGATGTGAAAACAATAGCTATCGTTTTAAAAGTGGCGGCAATATCGGTTATAATTCTACAGGCCCTTTTAATATACAACTATTTTAAAGAATCAGACTATACAAAGAAAATGTCAGAACTTGCTACTGCCATAACATGCTTGGTTAGTGTTTTATTTATTATTATCGTTTACGCCGTTAATTCAAGTATTGCTGAAGAAACTTACAGCATTGTCAACACATCGATAAACTCCACAGCAATGCCTTATTTGGCGATGTTGTTTTCAATTATAGGGAGGATAAGTTTATCGGCAACCCGAGAGATTATAAATGAGGGTGTTGCCAAGGTAGCATCATCTGAAATAAAGGATAACTAATGATATAGATGATGAGGTTTGGAGTAGTGTATAGATGGAATAGTATATTAAACAAAATAACCCCCATAGGAGCAATGGAATAATTAACAATGTTTCCGATATATTTGTCAAAATTTAATGAAAGAAGGCGTTGGCACCGGATGATAATTGGCAGCCCAACGCCCCTAACATCTTACTTTTTGTTTTTATCCGCATAAATAGCCATGGCATCCCGCATAAATTCTGCTAAACCATCACCGAATTTGTCAATATTGTTGGTGAAGCGCTCATCTTCCACATACATTTGGCCTAGCCCCTTAAATGCGTCTAAGGAGTAATGATGGCCGGTATTATGATTCAGGAAATCATACCATTCTTTAATAGCTTCTTGTGCTTCATCCGATTCCGGCGGGGTGTTTTTAAGCCCCGACAATTTTCGGTAGATAGCGTTCATCTTTTCGCCCATTGCTTTTCGTTGAATTTCAGATATATTTCCAAGTTTAGCATTTGATTTGTCGACTGCTTCATTGCCCCAGCGTTCACGGGCTTCTTTTTCATATGGGTTATGGCTGAAGTCAAAACCTTCAAATTTTTCTTTGTTGGACATTTGGATCTCTCCTTTTACATATTGCATTGTCTTATCGATTGTCGCAATCATTTTGTCGATGCGTTTGCGTCTTTCAAGAAGCATTTTTCGATGAAGTTGAAGCGCTTCTTGACGGTCAAAGGACGGGCTGCCGATAATTTCCTTTATCTTTTTTAATGGGAAACCGAGCTCCCTAAAAAAAAGGATCTGTTGTAATGTTTCAAGGTCTTTATCAGAATAAAGACGATAACCGGATTCGGTTCTCCCCTCCGGGGTCAACAGCCCGGTTTGATCATAATAATGTAATGTACGCACACTGATACCAACTAAATCTGCGACTTCCTTTACCTTCATGTCTTATAACCCCCCTGTGGTTACTATTATAAACTATGACGTAACGTCAGTGTCAACAACTTAACGGGTTTTTTGAGGAACAATTTTTAATGCATGGTTTTTGTCTTTAAGTTTCTCCCGCAGAAAGGCAATCATAATATAAAAAAGGCCTCCGAAGCGGTCCTGTGCACTATTCTATGCATTTTTTGTGTCGAACAATGAAGTAAATTAATGGAAATGTGGCAAACAAAGCGTCCCCGTGCCACACCCGTGCCACGAAAAGGATTATCCCGGGCAGGATTATCCTAACTTTACCAGTTTAATACTATATTTACATCTAGTATAATAAGAATTAGATTATGAACAACCGAGGTGGTAAATGTGGACAAGCATTATGATAGGCTCGGCATAAATCTATTTATCCTTTCTATTGCAATAATTTTTTCATTATACATTACATATTCATTAGGGAATTATTATGATTATAGTCTTAAGGCGGATAGTAATCCCCTGATAAGAACTGATGATGCAGCCCTTGAATCTGCATCATACAAAGGGGACAAGAACGTGGTGGGTGTAAATTTGGTTACATTATCTGCAGAGGGATCGGAACGGGAAAATATTCATGAGGGACAAAATATAGAAAGCGATAATAGTGATATTGATAATGTAGATACCTATATAAAGGATACGGACATAAAAGAAATTGGGGTTACTGAAGAAATCCCATCAGTAGCTAAAATAAAAACCATGGTTGGAGGGCTGAAACAAGAAGGAACTGAAATAGTAACCATGGCAAAAGGGCTAAAACAAGAAGGAACCGGAATAATAGCTATGGCAGAAGGACTGAAAAGGGGAGGAACTGAAACAGAAAATACGGTAGAAAAGTCAAAACAAGAAGAAACCGGAACAGAAACTGCGGTAGGGAAACTGAAACAAGAAAAGGTTGAAACAGAAACCATAACAGAAAAGCCAAGACAAAAAGAGATTGAATTGGGGCCGGAAAAACTTCAGGCTATGGGGATAGTAAGCAGAAAAATCACAATTTCCGATAGCAAACCACAAAAAGATGAGAATTTAGACGAAACCTTAAACAAATATGTCCTGAATGTGATTAAAACCTATGAGGCGGGCAATTACCCCTATCTTTTAAACAATGATTATCAAAACTATAACGGGGTTACGGAAAACCTGTATTATGACGGGAAACTGTTGCTGAAGGCCAATCCAAATGGCAATAGGGCATGTCATTGTACCGGTATCACCTTTGAAGTGTTTTTCAAAGCAATGCAAAATAGGAACAGGGACCTGGGATTGGATATAAATAATTTCAACGGGATGAACAAGGGGGAGCTATATGATTTTGCACTTACTTGGTATGCGGCTAAGGGGTCAGGGGACATGAGCAATGTGGCACTTGCCATGGAGAAATATGGTGTAGGAAAAAGAATATATGACATGGAAGAATTGAGAGCAGGAGATTTCATAGATTTTAGCAGAGAAAATGGTACAGGCCATTGTGCAGTTTTTATAAATTGGATAAGAGAAGGGGATAGAATAATAGGAATCAGGTATTGGTCAAGTCAAGGTTCTACCAACGGTACAAACTATAATGAGGAATACTTTAATGTAAAAAGGAAAAATGGAAGTAAATACGGTAATGTTATGACAGATAACTTTTATATGGGCAGAATAAGCCCGGTAAATGAATACAAGGGTTTTAAATAAGGTTGAAACAGGGCAGATTTGCCCTGTTTTTTTATGTGGCATGTGGCATGGGGACGCTTTGTTTGCCACATCAAAATGTGGCAAACAAAGCGTCCCCATGCCACACATGCCGGGCGCAGCGGGGATCTGAAATGTGGCAAACAAGGCGTCCCCATGCCACATCTGAAAACACCGGGTATAATAAGCGGAAATGGAGGGAAAATATACCCAGGAATAAATATTAAGATATGGGAGAGAAACCATGGTATACAAATCACAGATTGGAGCAACAGTCATCAGAAAAGATGCATGGGAGAAGGTTACCGGGACAGCGAAATATACAAGCGACATTCATTTTAAAGAAAGTCTGCATGCCCGGATGCTCACGTCACCTTATGCTCATGCAACTATAAAAAAAATAGACACCACCAAGGCCGAGGCCTCAAAAGGGGTCAGGGCCGTAATAACCGGGGAGTTTTCAGGCGTACTTGTAGGCAGTATGATAACTGACAGACCCCCCATAGCAAGAGACAAAGTAAGATATTTCGGCGAAGTTGTGGCACTGGTTGTGGCCGACAAGGAAGATGAGGCCCAGAAGGCGGTAAATCTTATAGAGGTGGAATATGAACCGCTACCGGTTGTAAATTCCATTAAAGATGCAATAAAGGAAAATGCCACCTTGGTACATGAAAACTTTGAAAGTTATGGTATTCCAAGTAAAGAAGTCCATCAAATAGCCAATTCCAACATTTCTAATCATGTAAAAATTAGGAAAGGGAACGTGGAAAATGCCTGGAAAAATAGTGATGTTATCGTAGAGTATGAATTTACCATGCCCCAGACAGATCACCTGGCCATGGAAACCAGAAATGCTAAATGCCAAATATCGCCGGACGGCACTGTCAATATATACACATCTACCCAGGCGCCTTTCGGGGTCAAGGAGCAAATCAGTACCGATTATAATATCCCCGAAGGAAAAGTTATTGTCCATACGCCCCTTGTCGGTGGCGGTTTTGGTGGGAAAGCATCGGCTGCCGTAGAATTTCTGGCATATCTGGCAAGCCTGGCAGTTGATGGAAAAATGGTTACGGTAGCAAATACCAGAGAGGAAGACATCAGTACATCACCTTGCAAATTGTCGGTAGAAGGGAAGGTCAAACTGGGAGCCACAAAGGATGGCAAGCTAACTGCATTGGAATGTACTTATTACGTAGACTGCGGTGCCTATGCAAATACCGGTCCCAATATGACCAGAGCAACTGCTACGGACTGTTCGGGCCCCTATAACATAGATAATATATACTGCGATAGTTACTGCGTATACACAAACCATAGTTACGCAACATCTTTCCGTGGCTTTGGGCACAGTGCAGCAACCTTTGGCATAGAAATGGCCATGCATAAGCTTGGAAAGGAATTGGGCATAGATCCGCTGGAACTGAGAAAAATTAATGCACTCAAAGAAGGGGATTTATCGCCAACCCAAAGTTTAATGACCCTCAGCAATACGGGGGATCTGACAAAATGCATAGATAATTTGAAAAACATAATGAATTGGGACGAAGGAAATAAGATAATTACAGACAAAGGAACCATAATAACCAAGGGTGTGAGCTGTCTTTGGAAAACATCGAGCAGTCCCACAGATGCAGGTTCGGGGGCAGTGCTGGTTTTCAATAAGGACGGCACAATAAATGCAAACTTCGGTGTTACGGAAATAGGTCCCGGGATGAAAACAACAATAGGCCAAATCATAGCCGAGAAGATGAAGATGGATGTAGATGATATCCATGTCTTTATGGGTGTGGATACCAGGGTCACTCCGAAACATTGGAAAACCGTAGCAAGTATGTCGACCTTTATGGTTGGTAATGCAGCCGTTGATGCTTGTGAGGATTTAATTAGACAAATCAAGGAAGTTGCGGCTATAGTCCTCAGATGCCCGGCGGAAGACATAGAAATAGAAAACAAAAGGGCATTTATGAAGGATGATCCAAACCAGTTTCTGGAATTCAAGGATATAGCCCACGGTTTTAAATACAAAGAAGGACCATCCATACACGGTGAATTAATAGGGAGGGGAAATTATATTGTAAAACACCTATTGCCATTGGATTTTGAAACCGGCAAGGGGAAGTCCGGGGTATCGTGGACGGTTGGGGCCCAGGGGGTTGAAATTGAATATGATCCCAAAATACATACTTATAGATTACTCAGGGCTGTGACCTCCATAGATATTGGAAAGGTAATAAACCCTAAAATGGCTAGGGGAGTAATAATGGGCGGTATGAGCATGGGCTTCGGTTTAGCAACGAGAGAAGAATTTCTATACAATGAAAATGGCATATTGGAAGATACGTCCATCAGAACTTACAAAGTGATGCATTTTGGGGAACAGCCGGAATATATAGTTGATTTTGTGGAGACACCGCAGAAAGATGCACCCTTCGGTGCAAGGGGTATGGGGGAACACGGTATATTAGGTATCCCGGCCGCTTTTACCGATGCAATACAATTGGCTACAGGGAAGGAATTTCACAGTGTACCTATCCTTCCGGAACTGATTTGGAAAACTGTAACGGGGGGTTAAAAATGATAGGATTTGATTTTGAATATTACAAACCTGATACTATAGATGAGGCCGTCAAGCTATTTAATGATCTGGATTCATTGGGAAAGGTGACAATTTATTATGGCGGCGGCAGCGAATTTATCAGTATGGCAAGGGTGAGCACCGCATATGCGGATGCGGTTATAGACATTAAGGGAATAGAGGAATGCAACCAATACAAAATGGACGGAGACAATTTGGTAATTGGGGCCGGGGTAACCCTTACCGACATTGCCGAGGGAAATCTGTTTCCTGCGCTCAGTAAGGCAGTGAAAAGAATTGCCGACCACACTATGCAAGGAAAGATAACCATAGGGGGAAATATTTGCGGAACCATCATATACAGGGAGACGGTATTACCGCTTCTGGTAAGTGACAGCAGGATCACTCTGGCAAGTAAAGATGGACAAAGGGAGGAATTACTGAGGGACGTATTTGACGAAAGATTGAAATTAAATAAGGGAGAGATGGTGGTTAGGATAACGGTTCCCGGTGAATTTTTGAATCTTCCCTATTTACATGTAAAGAGGACAAAAAACGAGGTGATAGACTATCCTTTGATAAGTATGGTGGCACTGAAGAATAAGGATAAGATACATATGGCGTTCAGCGGTTTGGGTAACTATCCGTTTAGGTCATTTGAACTGGAGGAAGCACTGAACAGTGACATATCTCCAAAAGAAAATAAAATCCAACAGGCCATAGGCAGCATAGACGATAAGATAAATGATTCATTGACCGGTTCAAAGGAATATAAAAAGTTTATGCTCCACCATGTATTGGACACTGCTTTAAAAGACTTTCAGGAGGCAAACTAAATGTTAAAGATTAAAGGGAATACCGTGCTAAATTTAAATATAAATGGTGAACAGGTTGAGGTTATGGCCAAACCTTCGGACACCCTACTTTTCACTCTGAGGGAACAGTTGGGTCTTACGGGGGCAAAACCGGGATGTGAAAATGGGGATTGCGGTGCATGCACCGTTTTAATTGATGGCTGGCCTATAAAGTCTTGCTTAACACTTACTGTGGAGACCATAGGCAAGCAAATACAAACAATTGAAGGGCTGAAAGATGCTCCTATACAGACAGCATTTGTCGAAAATTTCGGTTTTCAATGCGGGTACTGTACATCGGGCTTTTTAATGGTATGTCATTCATTATCAAAAAATAAACCCAACGCAGACAACGCCACTATAGCAGAATGGCTGCATTCCAACATATGCAGATGCACATCCTATCAGGAAATTGAGGACGCCATACATTCAATCATAAACAACAAAATCTAAAAATGCGGCATGGGGACGTTTTGTTTGCCACATTTTTGCGCGGTGTGCGGCATGGAGACGTTTTGTTTGCCACATTTTTGGAAGGTGTGGCATGGGGACGTTTTGTTTGCCACATTTTTGGAATGTTAAAAACTCTCCGCCTTGCTCCGGGTGACAATTTTCACACGGTCTGACGTTTCGCTTGTCATATTTTTAGTAGGGGCAACATATATAAATTCTGAACTACAAAAAAAGGAGGGAATTTTATGGATGTTAAAGTATCGAAGACCGCAGAAAGGGCCGAAAAGATACGCTATCTCAGTATCATACTGGTTTGGGGCGCAATTTGGGGAATCATCGAAGCTACTATAGGAAATGCGTTACATTTACTACCCTTCAGGGTCCCCACAGGTTCCGTTTTATTTCCGATAGGGTATTTCTGTATGCAAAAATCATTTGGTGAAACCGGGGATATAAAATCAATGTTTTTTACCGCCAGCGTAGCAGCTTCTATCAAATTTGTTAATTTCTTCTCACCGATAACGCCTGTCATCAAAGTGATCAATCCGGCAGCATGTGTATTGTTGGAGGGGCTGGCAGTTGCCACCGTATTTACAATATATAAATATAAGGACAGCGATATAGGATTTAAACAATCCCTTATTATGAGTTCATCCTGGAGAATTGGATATTATATATTGGCTTTTGGTATTTTCATACCGTTAATGTTGATGGAGGCTTCTTCGGTGGTGGGACTCAGCAGATTTGTAGAATTTTTTATAATCAACGGGTTGGTAAACAGCATGATAATCTATGCCTATGGTAAAATCGCAAGCAGGTCAAAAAGGATAAGCAGGATTAAATATAATCTTCCAATATCGGCCTCACTATTCCTTTTGGCGATATTTGTAACATGGATTATTTAGAATATGGATTATTTTAACACAGAAGGGATTATACTAGCCGCCGGTTTTTCCAGCAGGGCCGGTAGAAATAAACTATTATTGGATGTCGGCGGAAAGCCCATAATTGAAAGATGTATTTCAAGTATGTATGATGTCTGTACTAAGGTAATAGTGGTCGGCGGACACAGAATAGAAGATATAAGGCCTTTGGTAACCAAGTATTCCAAGGTGGAATTAGTATTTAATCCGGATTTTGAGTGCGGAATGTTCAGCTCCGTAAAAAAGGGATTGTCAAGGGTGGCCGCAGAACGATTTTTTATTACACCGGGGGATTACCCCATAGTGAGTAAAGATACCTGCAGGGAAATACTGGAGACAGATGAGGATATAGTGGTGCCGGTATTCAATGGCAAAAGAGGTCATCCGGTATTAATGAAAAGCCATCTTATAGATGAAATACTAACTGATAATACCCTGGAGGCCATGAGGGATTTTATAAAATCAAAGCCATATTACAGACTGCATGTGGAGGACGAAGGGGTATTGCTGGATGTAGACGATATGGATGACTATTTTAAACTTCTTGATAGAATACAGCTTAAAGAGTCGGTTAGGATCTGACAATCCTGACCGGCTTTTTAAATTGGGTTGTAATTCGGTGGCAATTTAGGCGTAATCGGTTTGAACACAAGGGGGCAGTCGCCTTGCGCCTATTCATGCCAAGCGCCGTTCGTGCCATGCACGGGTGCTATGAAAATGTGGCAAACAAAGCGTCCCTGTGCCACATTTAAGCGTCCCCGTGCCACATTATCCGATTTTTTTCTTCGATTTCGGTATTTTTGTCTTGCAATAAATAAAATAATAGATTAAAGTAAGGGTTATATAACTCAATAAATAAAATATCATGTAAAATAAAAAAGGGGTGATTTTGTTGGGAATTTAGATAAAAACAATAAGGTTTATATCTATGACACGACTTTGAGGGACGGTGCTCAGGCTGAGGGCATATCCTTTACGGTGAACGACAAGATAAGGATAGCCAGAAGGCTGGATTCTTTGGGGGTAGATTATATAGAAGCGGGGAATCCCGGTTCCAACCCAAAGGATATGGAGTTTTTTGATACGATAAAGAAAAAACCTCTGAGCCATGCAAAGCTCACAGCTTTTGGCAGCACCCGAAGACCGGGAATAAAGGCGGAGGATGATGCTAATGTGAAGGCCCTTCTTACGGCGGGCACCGATGTGGTAGCCATCTTCGGAAAGAGTTGGGACTTTCACGTGACGGACATCATAAGGACCACCCTGGAAGAAAATCTCAATATGATTCGGGATACTGTGTCCTTTTTTAAAGCTAAGGGTAAAGAGGTGGTCTTTGATGCGGAGCATTTCTTCGACGGCTACAAGGCCAATAAGGAATACGCGTTAAAGACCTTGGAGGTAGCCAAAGAGGCGGGCGCCGATTCCCTGGCTCTTTGTGATACCAACGGGGGCTGTTTTCCTTTTGAAATAACGGAGATAACCGGGGATGTGGTAGACAGATTCGACATATCTATAGGTATTCATTGTCACAATGACGGAGGCATGGCGGAAGCCAATTCTATCATGGCTGTGGAAGAAGGGGCGAACCAGGTACAGGGAACCTTTAATGGCTATGGGGAGCGCTGCGGCAACGCCGATCTATCCGTAATCATACCAAATCTTCAATTGAAGCGGGGAAAGAATTGTATAAAGGAAGAGGGAATGAGGGAATTGAGTGCGGCTTGTCGTTATATAAGCGAGATAGCGAACCTACCGCACAACGAAAGGCAGCCCTATGTGGGCAGGAGCGCCTTTGCTCATAAGGGCGGGATGCATATTGACGGAGTCCAAAAGAACCAACATTCCTTTGAACATATAGCGCCGGAACTCGTGGGGAACGAACGAAGGATACTCATGTCCGAGGTTTCAGGCAGGAGCACCATATTAAAGAGAATTCAAAGGGTTGCACCCTGGGTTTCAAAGGAATCGGAAGAAACCATCTTAATTATAGACAGATTAAAACAATTAGAGCATGAGGGCTACCAATTCGAGGGCGCGGAAAGCTCCTTTGAACTGATGGTAAAACGAGCCCTTGGAAAGGCCAAAACCTTCTTTGAGGTAAAGGACTTCAGGGTTTTGTGCGAGGAACATTGGCAAGACGATTACAGTGCGTCGGCCATCGTAAAAGTGAAGGTAGAAGGGAGCGAAGAGATTATTGCGGCGGAGGGGGACGGTCCCGTAAACGCCCTGGATACGGCTCTTCGTAAAGCCCTGGAGATGTTTTATCCACAGCTAAGGCGGATGCGTTTAACGGATTATAAGGTAAGGGTGCTGGATACTACAAAGGCTACAGCCGCAAAGGTAAGGGTCCATATTGAATCTACCGACGGAGAAAAGGTTTGGGGCACGGTAGGCGTTTCCAGTAACATCATTGAAGCCAGCTGGGATGCCTTAGTAGATTCGATAGAGTATTTTCTTTACTTAAATGGCAACGATGAAAACGAAACTGAAAACACATGAGGGGAGTGAAGGTTATGGGAATGACCATGACACAGAAGATTTTGGCAGCCCACGCCGGCCTTGATAAAGTTGTGGCAGGGCAGCTTATAATGGCGGATTTGGATTTGGTTCTAGGCAACGATATAACCGGCCCTGTAGCTATAAATGAATTTAAGAAGATAGGGGTAGAAGAGGTCTTCGACAAAACCAAGGTAGCCCTTGTGCCGGACCATTTTACTCCCAATAAGGATATAAAATCTGCGGAGCAATGTAAGTTAATACGAGAATTTGCTTTGGATAAGGGGATTGAAAACTATTTTGAGATAGGCGAGATGGGTATTGAGCACGCCTTGATTCCGGAGAAGGGCCTGGTAGTCGGCGGTGATGTGGTAATAGGCGCCGATTCCCATACTTGCACCTACGGGGCCTTGGGGGCCTTTTCCACCGGAGTAGGAAGCACGGATATGGCAGCCGGAATGGCCGGCGGCAAAGCTTGGTTTAAAGTTCCGGAGGCTATCAAAATAATCCTGAAGGGGAACCTTCCCAAATGGGTCAGCGGAAAGGATGTTATACTGCACATTATAGGCATGATAGGTGTGGACGGCGCCCTCTATAAATCCATGGAGTACACAGGGCCCGGGGTTTCGTCTCTATCCATGGACGACAGATTTACCATAGCCAATATGGCCATCGAAGCAGGAGCAAAAAACGGGATCTTCGAAATAGATGAAAAAACCGTTGCTTATATGAAGGAGCATTCTACAAGGGAGTATACTATATATAAAGCCGATGAGGATGCGGAGTATGTAGAAACTATAGAAATAGATCTGTCCACTTTAAGGCCTACGGTAGCTTTTCCCCATCTTCCGGACAATACAAGAACCATAGACGAAGTAGGGGATATACCTATCCACCAGGTGGTAATAGGATCTTGCACCAATGGAAGGATTGGGGATCTCAGGGTAGCTGCCGAGATTTTAAAGGGTAAAAAGGTAAAGAAGGGTATCAGGACCATCATTTTTCCTGCTACTCAAAAGATTTACCTTAAGGCTATGGAGGAGGGTCTTTTAAAGATATTTGTCGAGGCCGGCGCCGCCGTCAGTACCCCCACCTGCGGACCCTGTTTAGGCGGTCATATGGGAATACTTGCATCGGGGGAGAGAGCTGTATCCACGACCAACAGAAACTTTGTAGGCAGAATGGGACATGTCGAGAGTGAAGTGTACCTGGCAAGCCCTGCCGTCGCGGCAGCTTCGGCAATAACGGGTAAAATTTCGTCCCCTGAGGAGGTAATGGGCCATGAAAGATAAAAATTCACCCTCCAAAGGGGGTAATGTAACCATGAAAATCAAAATATCGCTCCCAGGGAGGTAATATAATTATGAAAGGCAAAGTCATAAAGTATGGAGATAATGTGGATACGGATGTCATCATCCCTGCCAGATATCTGACCACCAGCAATATAGAGGAATTGGCAAAGCATTGCATGGAAGATCTGGATAAGGATTTCGTAAACAGGGTAACTCCCGGGGACATAATGGTGGCAGGCAAAAACTTCGGCAGCGGTTCCTCAAGAGAGCACGCTCCTGCGGTAATCAAAGCTTCGGGGATAAGCTGTATCATCGCGGAAACCTTTGCCAGAATTTTCTTTAGAAATGCTATAAATATCGGACTCCCTATTATGGAATGTAAAGAAGCCTCCGAAGATATAGAAGACGGGGATGTGGTTTTAATAGATGTTTACAGCGGGGAAATAACCAATGAAACCAAGGGAAAAAGCTACAAAGGAACGCCTTTCCCGGGATTCATACAGGATATAATGAAGGCCGGAGGCCTCATAAACTACGTAAAGGGAGAGGGAAAATAATTATGAAAATAGCTTTGATTCCCGGGGATGGGATCGGGCCCGAGATAATAAACCAGGCTGTAAAGGTTCTGGATGCCGTTTCCCGGAGGCATAATGTTAAATTCAGCTTTGAAGAGGTTCTGATGGGCGGGGTAGCCATAGACAAAACCGGGGTACCCCTTCCGGAGGAAACCATGGATATATGTAAAAACAGCGATGCTGTGTTACTGGGCGCCGTAGGCGGCGATGAATGGGATAATTTGCCCGGCCATTTAAGGCCGGAGGCCGGACTCTTAGGCCTTCGAAAGGGCTTAGGAGCATTTGCCAATCTTCGCCCCGCCATACTGTTTCCCCAGTTAAAGAATGCTTCGACCTTAAAGCCGGAAGTTTTAGGGGACGGCCTTGATATTATGGTCATCCGCGAACTGACCGGGGGCCTTTACTTTGGCGAAAAGGGCAGAGAGGGCAAGGGCACTGAGGAAAGAGCATGGGATACCTTGGTTTATACCTATCCCGAGATTGAAAGGATAGCAAGGGTAGGATTTGAACTGGCCATGAAGCGGGGGAAAAGGCTTATGTCTGTGGACAAGGCCAATATTTTGGAGAGCTCCAGGCTATGGCGGGAGGTTGTCACCAAGATTGCCAAGGACTATGAGGAAGTCGCCCTGAGCCATATGTACGTTGATAATGCAGCTATGCAGCTGATTAGAAATCCAAGACAATTCGATGTAATAGTTACGGAAAATATGTTTGGGGATATCTTGAGCGATGCGGCTTCCATGCTGACAGGTTCCTTGGGTATGTTGCCATCCGCCAGTTTAGGTGAGGGAACCCCGGGTATTTACGAACCTATACACGGCTCGGCACCGCAAATTGCAGGACAGGATAAAGCCAATCCAATAGCCACCATCATGAGTGTTTCTATGATGCTGAGGCATAGTTTTGATATGGAAGAAGGGGCATTGGCCATCGAAAGGGCTGTTTCCAAGGTCTTAGATAAAGGCTACAGGACCGAAGACATTATGGAAAACAGCAAGGAACTTGTTGGAACTAACAAAATGGGGGATTTGATAGTTAACGAGATTTAGGAATTTTTAAATCAGGGGGGGATTTATATGAAGTATAAAATAATATTTAAGGATAAGGTAGAAAATGTAGACAAGGAATTATTAAAAAAGATACAGTCCAAACATAGTAACGATATAGAAGGGATAGACGATCTTTACGAGCAGTTGGTTCTGCATGGCACCTGCGATAGTTATACAGCATCAAAAATCTATTATGTGGCCTACACATTGGCTTTGGAGAACATAGAATTAATACTGGTAAGAGTGAATTAAACTCTAATATGAATGGCAAGGAGATAGCAAACAAAGCGTCGCCTTGCCACATTTTTGTGGCAGGGGGACGCCTTGTGGCAGGGGGACGCCTTGTTTGCCACATTGGGGTAGACATGCCGGAACCAGTTCAGTTTTGTGTAGAACAAAAAATGAAGGAAGGATCAGGCAGTTTGCCAAGATTGAACATGTTAGCCTGGAAGTAACATGGATGCAAAGGTACCGATGGGCATAAAGTTTGGTTTGTAGTAATTGTAGGCGATATGCTATTGTATAAGAACCGACAAAGCGGAAGATCAACTGAGGGAGATAATCTATTATATTGCAGATGATTCCGCTAGTATTGATGTCGCCCTCAAATATTTGGATAAAATAGAAAAGTCCATTAATCGTTTAAAAGAATTTCCCCATTCAGGGAGCATACCCAGATATTCTATTTTGAAAAAACAAGGTTACAGAGTAGTAATCATAGAGAAGCATCTTATATTTTATAATAAAAGGAAGAACA
>LSQX01089094.1_pt2 | contig 35308 bp, 29 predicted proteins | sample 654561 | NCBI WGS metagenome assembly LSQX01 (sample SAMN04489861, study PRJNA283612) | anaerobic digester metagenome | isolation source: 4 biogas reactors fed with cattle manure at either 37C or 55C with and... | place: Denmark: Kongens Lyngby | collected 2014 | reverse complement strand
GAGAGGCGCCGCCCGGATTCGAACCGGGGATGGCGGATTTGCAATCCGCTGCCTTAGCCGCTTGGCTACGGCGCCTTGGAGCCGGTACTTGGAACCTACATCGGCTCATCTCCGCGACGCAGATGAGTGGAATTGTAACAGAGTTCCCGATTGCGAGGAAGAGGCGGGTTTCAAAGAATTGTGCCGGGTCGGCAGCGTTTCACCGACCTGGCCGCCCCGTTCGGCGCCTTCGGCGGACTCTAACTGGTAGGGGCTTCCGGTGTGACTTGGCAGAAATTGGGTGTGATGTCGGCGTCAACATCACCCGGAGCCCAACTCAGGCCTCCCAGCACGATCTGTTGGAAGGTCTTGCTGGCCAGATATCCTCGCGGTGCCCCATTGACGTGTAGAACACGCGCCCGCGGCCATGCATCTTGACCCAAGTGGCCGGATACGCTGGGCGCTGGTACGCCCTTCATATCCTTGGTGTCCTGCACGAGGATCACGTGCATTTCGGGGTTGAACCGGTACATGGCGTACCATTTATCGTTCAGCCGGAAGCTCTGGCCGCAGCCGGCCAAATCCGGAAAATTCGGCGAAACCACTTTCATGGCGGCCGCCTGCTGGGCGCCGTGGCTGCCGAATTGGCAAAAGAGTGTGTGGATTGTGTGGTGACGTCGTGGCGCCGAGCCAGTTCGCCCAAGCGGGTTCCGACCAGCCGGCCGCTGGTGATTGCCCAGGCAATGTGCAGCCCATGCCCCCAGAGCACCATACCGCCCAAGCCGTTTTGGCCTACGGCGTAGAGGCCCGGGATCGGGCGGTCATCGCCATCCAGAACCTGCATTTGCTCGTTGATGGCCGCACCACCCTCCGTGGTGGTGAAATACGCCTTTACCGGCCCCAGCAGCACCCAGCGACTGCCCGCCAGGGGCGACGGCCGGTCGGTACGATGGAAGGGGTCTTTTTCTAGGCCGGCGGCAAAGGCATTGTAATGATCGAGGGTGCGATGGACTTCAGCCGCCGGCATGGACCGCGCTTCGGCCACTTCGGCCGCTGTCTTACCGGCGATGGCCACGTCAGGCCGCAGCCGCAAGTAGTCGCTGACGTAAGCGTACGCAATCTCCGGCGCCGTTGAGATAAAGTGCGGCCAGGCGCTATACCGCGTGCAAAGCCGCTGGTCCATGAGAATGTAGGCAATCTTGTCCGTCTGGTTGGCCACGGCGACCTCGCGCGAGGGCGAATGCAGCTCGTTGCAGAAACGTTGCCCCTGCCGGCTGACCAGGATCGCACCGTCCGCCAGGATCGCGTCTTCCGGATGCTGCCATGTGACCAACAACCGCTTGATCATCCAATGGACGACCGGCTTGGGAACCAGCGGCAGCATCAGACCCATCAGCCGCATGGCCGGACCCTTCGACGGCAGAAGCTGCTCGAAGCCGTCGCGGGCGCGGGGCACGAAACGCATCTCGGGGCCATAGGTGATTTCCATATTCACCAGCCTCGCCCCCACCTGTTCGGCCAGCCGGTGGCCGTCGCCCAGCGCGTGCGGGTTGATCCCCTCGATGGCGGTGAACTCCGGCCCCCGGTATCGGGCGATGATGTCGGGCGCATTGGCATAGTCGCCGGCGGCCAGCACGACGCCGACCCGCGCGTGGAAGGTGCGCCTCTCGCCGTTGACAGTTGCCACCAAGCCGGTTACACGTCCAGCGTCGACGACAAGCTGCTCGGCCGGCGCGCCGCACAGGATGGTCCCGCCGGCCCGCAACAGCCCCAACTGAAACGCGGCAATGTACGCCTTGGCGTTCGGCACCACGTTGTGCATCCGCGGCACGCGGTTGGGCGGTTCCGGGCTCGGGCCGTAGAACCGCAGACCCATCCGGCCCATCCACTCAAGTGTGTCGGCCCCATGGTCGAAGAAGAACCGCCGGAGACGGCGGTTGTTCTTCACCTGGTAGGCGTGGGGCCCGAACTTCGCGGCGTCTTCTTCGTGGTCGTCCGGGTTATCCTGGATTCCGGCCTTGATTTGCAGCGCCGTTCGGTTGGCAGTGAACGAGCCGATGGCCAGGCCCGTGGCGCCGCCCAGCTTCGGCTGCCTTTCCAGCAGCAGCACGTCGGCGCCCCCTTGGGCGGCCGCCATGGCGCAGGCCAATCCGCTCCCCCCGCCGCCGACCACAATCACGTCATACTGCGTTTTCACGATCGTTTTCTCAAGGCAATCTCTCTTCACCGATAAGACTTGTCATGCCATACTGACCGTGAAGGCGGATGGCATCCCCCAAGTCAAAACATCTTCCCTTCAGCGCAAGCCGGCTTGCGCAAAACTGGGATCGTGGCGGCGGCGGAGTCCAACGGGCTACTTCAATTCGCGCAAACGGACTTCGTCCACGGGAAAGCGATCAGGCAGCGGGAGAGCGCACTTCCCGGTAGCCAACCACTGGACGCCTCGGATGAGGGTTACCTGGAATCCGACGCACTGCATCGACTGAAGCGTATTGCCGGGCTGTCGCATCATGACATGGCCCATCGTGTTCGTCAGGCACTTCCCCTTGCCGTAAGGGATCCACCACAACACGGGCTCTTCGCGGCCGGTGCCGCCCTTGGCCGCGTCAGAGTAACCCGAAACCAGAATGTGGACGTTACTCTCGTCGATCCGGCTCCGCGGCGCGTGGTAGAACTCGTCGAGCGCATGGACCCAATGCTTGGGAAAATCGCGCGTGATGGGGTGCGAGGTGTCGCGGGTGGTCATTTTCCAGGGGTAGTTGCTCCCGTGGGCCGAGGCCGGTCCCTCGCCGGGTTCGTCGCGGACAAGCCGGCCTTCGGCGTCATAGTAGGGCGAATAGCCGAACTGCGAATTCCGCCACAACAGACCCACCATATCCTCGTAGGCCTTCCAACCGGGAAAGGCGTTCTTCGCCGCATGGATGACCATCACCCCGCCACCACCGGCTACATACTCCTCCAGCGCGCGGTTGACCTCATCCGGCCACCGCTCCTGGTTGTAGTCGATGATCACGCAATCGTACCTCGCGAACTCCGGGCGCCAGCCGTCCCAGGCAGTCTTGGGTGACCCCTTCTCGGGCGTCCGGCTCACATCGACCTCGATGCCCGGCACGGTCTGTAGAATCTTCTGCATCATCGCCGTCGATTCTTCCCAGTCGTGGCTGTGCTGTCCGGTGACGATCAACACGTTGATCGGCTCCGCCAGCGCCCCTGAACCGGACAGCAACGCGCTCGCCAGTGCGACCACGGCCCAATGGATTGCCTTCCAGTTGTCTGTCTTCATCGCATTCTCCTCCCATCCCGGCGATGCCGGTGGCCTTTCATCTGAGTTGGATCTCCCGCTAAACCGTTTCCGGCAATTGGTGGGGTTTGCGTTGCGGGCGGTCGAGGCAAGCGTTCGCTTCGTCGTCGCCGGGGAATATCTCCCGCTGCGGATCCCAGCGGAGCTTTCGGCCCAGTTTCCGGGCGATCCCGCCCAAATGGCATATCGTGCACGCGCGGTGCCCGATCTCCACGTCGGCTGCCGGCTGCTGGCGCGACTTGATGCAATCGATCCAGTTCTGGAAATGGTGGTCGCTCTTGTAGACCCGCACGGCATCGCTCGGAAGCGGCTCCTGCGAGAGGGCGATCGGGATCGTGTTGAACCGGCCGCGGTGCTCGAACAGCCGGCCCCGTTCGCCATAGAAAATGCCCCCGAATGCGGGCATCTCTTCCTCGGGCGGTCCCTTCTTGCCCGCGGCGCTGGTCTCCTCCAACTCCGGCGGGAAGCCGATGTGCAGCATCACGCCGTTGGCATACCGGTACGTGAGCCGGGCGTTGTGGCTGGCGCTCTCCGCCCAGACTTCGACCGGTCCGGTGTCGTCCGTGCCAAGCCCCCACTGCACGATGTCCAGGGCATGGGAGCCGGTGTTGGCGAGGTTGCCGCCCGAATACTGCCAGATGTTGTGCCAGCCCGGGTCGTTGTAGGTCAGGTACACGCGGTCGTTGTAGGGGACCGGTTCGGTCGGCCCGCACCACCTGTCCCAGTCCATGCCTGCGGGAATCGGTTCGGCGGGAATGTCGAAATCGGCGTAGGGGCGGGAACTGGCCCACAGCCCGCAGACAACGGCCGAGAGCTTGCCCAATCGCCCGTTGCGGAGCAACTCGGTCGCCTCGCGGTTGCGGAACATCGAGCGCTGCTGGGTGCCGACCTGGAACACGCGTTTGTACCTCCGGGCGGCCTGGACCATGGCCCGGCCTTCGCGGACGGTCAGGCTGAGCGGCTTTTCGGCGTACACGTCCTTGCCGGCCTGGCAGGCGTGGATGCAGGCCAGCGCCCGCCAGTGCTCCGGCGTGGGCACGATCACCGCGTCGATGTCGCCGCGGTCGAGCAACTCGCGGTAATCCTGGTAGACGGCGATCGGACCGCCCTCGGCCTTGAGGACCTTCTCCCGGTACGCCTCGATGTAGAGGCGGCACTTCTCGAGGTAGACGTCGCTGACGGCGACGACGCGGGCTTCGCCGGGCATGCTCGGAGCGCTGGCCAGGTCGCCGTGCATCTGGTGCGCGCGGCGGCCCACGCCGATCCAGGCAAGGTTGATCCGATCGTTGGCCCCGGCGCGGTCCGCCCCGGCCAGAACCCCCGAGGGAAGCAGGTAGGGCGCTGCAAGAGCCGCTGTGGTACTCAGAAATCGCCGCCGAGAAAAGGAAGCTCCCGTACGCATGGCAAATCCTCCGCAAAGCAGGGCTATGGCAAATCACGGCGCGGCCAGTTGTCACGGCCGGGCAACGCTCACGCGGATCGCCGTTTGCGCTGCCTGCCGATCGCGCGTTGATCGAATCCGGTTCGAAAACACCGGGCAATCGTCGACTTCTGCAACCGGGGGGACGGCCATCGCCAAGTCAGACTCAACCGCCGCCAGGATCGACCCCGTCCAGGCGGCAACGGGACGATTCTGCGGACCCTTGTGGCACGCCGCCCTGGTGGCAAGGTAAACTGGACAGGCCACCGAGGCAACCTTTCCACCTGTTCAACCCGGGAGTCCGCCATGCCCGCCGCGCGCCGTGTCTGGATTGTTGTCTTGGTTTGGAGCCTGCTGCTGTCTTGGGCCAGCGCGCCGCTGTTGGCCTGCTATGCCGTGGTGGTGGGCAGGGCGGCATCGGCCGACGGCTCCGTTCTGGTGGGCCACAACGAGGAAAACGGCGGCCGGCGGGTGCTGCATTTCCACAAGATTCCCCGCCGGCAGCATCCGCCCGGCGCGCGGGTCGACTTGCAGTTTGGCGGGCAGCTCGACGAGGCGCCCGAGACCTGGGCCTTCTTGTGGAGTGAAAATCCGGGGCTGGCCTACAGCGACGGATATCTCAACGAGTGGGGCGTGGCCATCGCCAGCGACGGCTGCCGGAGCCGCGAAGACGGCTACGATGCGCTCGTCGCGCGGGGCGAGATTCGCGACGGCGGCATCGGGTACATGCTCCGCCGACTGGTCGCCCAGCGAGCCAAGACCGCGCGCGAGGGAATGGAGCTGATCGGGCAGTTGGTCGAGTGTTTCGGCTACGCGGATTCCGGTCGGACCTACGTGGTGGCCGACCCCCGCGAGGCGTGGCTGGTGGCCGTGGTCCGCGGCCGGCGCTGGGTGGCGCAGCGCGTGCCGGACGACAAGGTGGCGATTCTGCCGAACGTCTACATTATCGGCGAAGTGGACCTCGACGACACGGCCAACTTCTGCGCCTCGCCGGATCTTGTCAGCTACGCCGCGGCGCGGGGCTGGTTCGATCCGGAGCGCGAGCGATTCAGTTTCCGCAAGGCATACCAGAAGCCGGAGCGACTGGCGCCCGACCGGCGGCAGTTCCGCGGCCAGGAGATGGCCAGCGGCGGCACGTGGACCTGGCCGCCGGCCGAGGCGCTGCCGTTTGCCGTCACCGCGCACAAGAAACTCGCCGTGGCCGACGTCGCCGCCATCTTGCGCAACCGGGAAGGGATCGTGCCCCTGTTTGGCCGCGCGACGCAGGAAGCGGCCGTGTTCCAGCTTCGCGACCGGCTGCCCGCCGAGATCGGCTGCATCTACTGGCGCACGGCCTGCCGGCCCGACATCAGCCCGCTGACGCCCTGGTACGTGGGAATCACATCCACGCCGGAGGCCTACGGGCCGCCGGTCGAGCCCGGCACGCTGCTTTCACTCGAGCACCACTTCCATCCGCCGGCGGGCACGTTCGATTCCGATCTGCGTCTGGCCTGGTGGAAGTTCAAGGCGTTGGCCGACCTGGTGGATAAAGACTACGAGGCCCGAATCGGCCCGGTGCGGACCGCCTGGGCGGCGTTCGAGGCCCGCTGCCTGGAGAAGCAGGAATCGGCCGAGGCCGAGGCGCTGCGACGCTGGCAACAGGCCCCCGATGCGGCACGGGCGATGCTCACGCGGTATTGCAGCGACCTGGCCGCCGAGGCATGCGGCGCGGCCGATCGGCTCCGCGAGGCGATCGCCCCGCCGGCCAAGAGCCGGATCCACTAAGGGTCCGCGAATTCGTCCACGATCGCTTTTCCAATCAAGCCGAGGAGACCGCCCGATGAAATCGGCCGCCACGAGACTGCCCGCGTCCCTGTTGCTGCTTGCCGCCGTGCTGGTCGCGCGGCTGCCGGCGGCGGAAGGGCCGCGGGAAAAGAATCTACTCGCCAATGGCTCGTTCGAGCAGGCTGCCGGAGACGAACCGACCGCCTGGAAGACGCACACCTGGCAAGGCAGCGGCTTGTTTGAACATGCCGCGGCCGGCAGGACCGGGCAGCGGAGCGTGATGATCTCTTCGCAGTCCGGCGGCGACCTCTCGTGGTTGATCCGCGTTGCCGTCGAGCCCTTCTCCCGCTATCGACTCTCCGGCTGGATCAAGACGGAGAATCTCCAACTCCGGGGCGGACAGGGGGCCCTGCTGAATATCCACAACATGCAGCAAGTGCGAACCCGGGCGATCGAGGGGACCCGCGACTGGACGCGGGTCGAAGTGGAGTTCGAGACGGAGATTGCGGATACCCTGCAAATCAACTGCCTGTTCGGCGGCTGGGGGCTGGCGACCGGCAAGGCGTGGTTCGACGACGTCGAATTGGAGTTGTTGGCCAGGCTGCCGGCCGAGCCCGCGATTGTCGTTGACGGGGCCCGGCGCGGCGCGAAGATCGAGAAGTACGTCTACGGCCAGTTCATCGAACACTTGGGCCGCTGCATCTACGGGGGAATCTGGGCGGAAATGCTCGAGGACCGGAAGTTCTTCGATCCGGTGGGATCGCCCGCCTCGCCCTGGAAGCCGGTCGGCGAGGCCGAAGTGGCGATGATCGCCGAGGGAGCGTTCGTCGGCCGGCATACGCCCGCGATCACGGTTGCCGGTGGCGCGCCGTGCGGCATCGGGCAGGCCGGTCTGGGATTGAAGAAAGGCAAACAGTACACGGGGCGAATCTGGCTGCGGGGCGACGCCTCGGCGGCGCCGGTCGAGGTGAGCCTCGTCTGGGGCACGGAGCGCGCCGATCGCCACACGGTCAGGATCGATCGGCTTTCCAGCGACTACGTGAAAACGCCCTTGGAGTTCATCGCCGGCGCCGACAGCGACCAGGGGCGGCTGGAGATCAGCGCTTCGGGCGGCGGGCGGTTCTTCGTGGGCACGGTCTCGCTGATGCCGGCGGACAATGTTCAGGGGATGCGGTCGGACACGCTGGCCCTGCTCAAGCAGCTCGACGCGCCCATTTACCGCTGGCCTGGCGGCAATTTCGTCAGCGGCTACGACTGGACCGACGGAATCGGAGCCCCGGACCGCCGTCCGCCGCGAAAGAATCCGGCGTGGCAGGGAATCGAGCACAATGATTTCGGGCTCGACGAGTTCACCGCCTTCTGCCGCGTGCTGGAGACCGAGCCGCTGGTCGTGGTCAACTCAGGGCTCGGCGGAGTCGAAATGGCGGTGCAGCAGCTCGAGTACGCCAACAGCGCGGCCGGCACGCCGATGGGCAAGCGCCGGGCGGAGAACGGGCACGCCGAGCCCTACCAGGTCAACTGGTGGGGGATTGGCAACGAGATGTACGGCGGCTGGCAACTCGGCCACATGCCGCTGGAGGAATACACCAAGAAGCACAACCTGTTCGTCGACAGGATGCGGGCGGCCGACCCCTCGATCAAGGTCATCGCCGTGGGAGCTGTCGGCGCTTGGAGCGAGGGCATGATGCGCCATTGCGCCGACCACATGGACCTCGTCAGCGAGCATTTCTACTGCCAGGAGCGCCCCGGGGTGATCGCCCACGTCAACCAGATGCGCGACCAGGTGCGCAACAAGGCCGCGGCGCACCGCCGCTACCGCGAGGAAATCCCGGCGCTGAAGGGCAAGCAGATTCGCATCGCCCTGGACGAGTGGAACTACTGGTACGGGCCGCACGTCTACGGGGAAATCGGCACCCGCTACTTCCTCAAGGACGCCCTGGGGATTGCGGCGGGACTCCACGAGATCGGCCGCAACAGCGAGATGTTCTTGATGGCCAACTATGCCCAGACGGTCAACGTGATCGGCTGCATCAAGACAACGAAGACCAGCGCGGCCTTGGAGACCACCGGCCTTGTGCTGATGCTCTATCGGCGCTATTTCGGCGTCACGCCGCTGGCCACGGAGAGCGGGCGGCCGCTCGACGCCCTGGCCGCGCTCAACGAGGAAGGTGCGGTGCTCACGCTCGGCGTGGTCAACCCGACGGCCGAACGCCTGGCCGTGCCGCTGACTCTCAACGGGCTTTCGATCACCGGCAAGGGGACATTGCGCGAGATCGCCGGCAGCGATCCGATGGCCTTCAACAGCCCGGGCGAACCGGCCAGGGTCGCCATCGAGAAAAGGCCCGTCGAAGGGATCACCGATTCCATCACGGTCGCCCCCTACAGCATTTCGCTCTTTTCGCTGCCGCTCGTGCCGTAGCGCGCGGTAGGGGTGCGGGAAGGCAATCCGAGGCTGATGCGGCTCGGGGAATTGGAAATCCTGGAGAAGGTGGCCACCAGCGGCAAGCTGAACGTCGTACTCGGCGACAAGGGCGGGCTCCGGCAGGATTTTCCGATTGGGCAAAATGCGGGTACCGTGCCTGGCCATCGTCGGCGTTGCGCCTCTTGAGCCGCCGATTCGATCTGGTAGGATGAGATGTGGAGCGGCGTCTCCGCTGCCCGGGCAGAAGCGTCGCACGCCCACGCGGCGAATGTTGATATTTCCGGTTTGTGTTTCATGTTTCCCCCTCGTCGCCCTGCGGCCAGGAAGGACTGCCCGACGCGATGTACTCCCGCCTCGGTGGCTTCATTTCGCGCTGGTGGCCGGCCGTGCTGGCGGCCTGGGTGGTGGCACTCGTTGGCGTCCGCTGGGTCGCGCCGCGATGGGAGGAGGTGACCCGCGACGGCGATTTCGCCTACCTGCCGGCGGAAATGACGAGTGCGAAGGGGGAGAGGCTTCTTGAGCGGGCGTTTCCGGACGTGCTCGCCAAGAGCCAGATCGTGCTCGTCGTCGCCCGCCACGATGGGCCGCTCAGGCCCGAGGACCTCGCCGTCGCCGATCGGCTGGTCCTCCGTTTCTCGCCCGCCGATCAGGAGTCCGGGCCGATCGCCAACGTCATCAGCCAGCGGACGGAAGTGGTCGGCCAGAAGCTCGTCAGCGATCCCGGCGAAATGGGGCAGGCCCTGCTGATCCTGCTTCAGCTGCGCAACGAGTTCATGGCGATTGACAACATGCGTCTGCTGCGGATGGTGTCCGAATCGCTCGATGAACTGGCGGCAGAGCCGGACTTTCCGCCAGGGCTGAACCTGGGCGTGACCGGCTCGGCGGCGATCGGGTCGGACATGCTCTCCGCCGCCGAGGAGAGCATCCGCAACACGGAATGGACGACGATCGCCCTGGTGCTGCTGATCCTGCTGGCCGTCTATCGAGCGCCGGGACTGGTGATCGTGCCGCTGGCCACGATCGGCGTCTCGGTGGCGATGAGCACCGGGCTGGTCGCTCTGGCGACGCAGTGGTGCGGTCAGGCCGGAATCGACTTCAAGATTTTCAAGACGACGAAGATCTTCGTGACCGTGATCCTTTTCGGAGCCGGCACCGATTTCTGTCTCTTTCTGATCGCCCGATACAAGGAGGAATTGCAGCGCGGGCTGGCCCCCCCGCTGGCGATCCAGGAAGCGCTGGCGAACGTCGGCGGCGCGCTGGTGGCCAGCGCACTGACGACGATCCTCGGCCTCGGCACGCTGATCTTCTGCGATTTCGGCAAGTTTCGCAACAGCGGCCCGGCAATCGCGCTCTGCCTGCTGGTCGCGCTAGCTGCCGCGCTGAGCCTGGCGCCGGCCCTGCTCCGCGCCGCCGGGCGGGCCGTCTTCTGGCCCTGGGGGATCGGTCCGGTGCGTCCCAAGCCACCCGGCGAAATGCCGTCCGTGACCGGGGAAAACCGCCCGGGCCCGCGCGGCCTTTCCAAGGGTAGCGCGGTCTGGGAAGTACTCAGCCGGCTGATCATCGCCCGGCCGGGACTGATCTTCATCGGCAGCCTCTTGCTGCTCCTTCCAATCGCCCGCGAGGGCATTCAAACCGACATCACCTACGACCTGCTGAGCGAGTTGCAGACCGGGCGCCCGAGCGTCCGCGGGACCGACCTGCTCCGCCGCCATTTCCCCGGGGGGGAAGTCGGCCCGGTCACGGTGCTGGCCTACGACCCGAAAGGTGGGCTGGACACCGACGAGGGCCTGTGGCAGAAGATTCAGCCGCTGGCCGACCAGTTGACCAAGTTCCGCCCGGCGGACCTGCCACCGCACGCGCCGCCGCCGATCAGCACCGTGCGAAGCCTCACCGCCCCGCTGGGCGATGCGAAGAAGACCGGGCTGTTTGGCACGATCAAAGATACGATGATCCGCCGCCACGAGAGAACGCAAAGCACCTACCTCGCCCAATCGCCGGAATACGCGGGCAAGATCACGCGGCTGGACCTGGTCCTTCGCCACGATCCGTTCTCGATCGAGAGCATCCGGACCCTCGATGCCGTGGAGGATTATCTCTGCTCGCTGGCCGAACAGCCCGAATCGCCCTGGCACAAGGCCTCCTTCTATTTCGTGGGAACGACCGCCGGGATTCGTGATCTCCGCGCCATCACGGCAAGCGATCTGGTTCTCATCCAGCGACTGGTCCCCCTCGCCGTCCTCGCCGTCCTGATCGTCCTCCTGCGGCGCCCGTGGATCTGCATCTACCTGATCCTCTCCGTCCTGCTCGGGTACTTCGTCACGATCGAGATCACGGAGACGTTCTTTCGCGGGCTGTATGGCGCGAGCTATCACGGGTTGGACTGGAAAGTGCCGGTCTTCCTGTTCGTGATCCTGATCGCCGTCGGCCAGGACTACAATATCTACCTCGTGACCCGCGTGTTCGAAGAGCAGCGCCGGCGAGGCGTCGACGAAGGGATGCGCGTCGCCCTGGTCCGCACCGGGGGGATCATCACCAGTTGCGGCCTGATCATGGCGGGCACGTTCGCCTCGATGGCCAGTGGCACGCTCCGCGCGATGCATGAGTTGGGCTTCGCCCTGTCGCTTGGAATCCTGCTCGACACGTTCGTGATCCGCACGATCCTCGTGCCGGCCTTCCTCCTTCTCTGGGAGCGATGGTCCGCACGGAAAACATCGGGCGACCCCCCCGGCGAAGAACAGGCCGAGCTATTTCCCGCTCGCAGGCAGATTGCCCGAGACGACCGGGTCTCCGCATCCGCTTCCGTCACGGCCTGGCGGCGCGATTCTTGACAAGCCCCAACTGCCCCCGGCGAGCGGGCGGGAACTCTCCCGGGGCGCGCGCTGCGCGTGGTCTAGGCATGTCCTGCCCAGGAAACAGGCACCCGCGCGGCGGCACGTTCTTTTCCGCGGCGATCAATCAGAACATATAACTGATTGTGCTACAAGGATTTGCGTGTTGACACCTTGCCTCGGCGCCGGGTCGCGGCACCGGGTTTGCATCAGCGGGTGCTCACGGCCGGGCTGCAATTGCCACCGATACCGCGCTCATCCGGCCCACATCCGCGCGTAATCGGGGCCCTTGCGCAGATTAACATTTACCCCGTTTCTGGAAGGAGCAATCCGTGACGCCGAAGGAAGTTCTGGCCATGTGCCGGGAAAAGGATGTCAAGTCAATCGACCTGCGATTCATGGACTTTCCCGGTCTGTGGCAGCATTTCACGATCCCGGTGGGCAAGCTCGACGAGGACGTGTTTGAGGACGGCCTGGGGTTCGACGGCTCGAGCATCCGCGGCTGGCAGGCGATCAACGAGAGCGATATGCTCGTCGTCCCGCAGCCCGAGACGGCCTCGCTCGACCCGTTCACCGAGCTGCCGACGCTGTCGATGATCTGCAACATCCAGGACCCGATCACGCGGGAGGACTATTCCCGCGATCCGCGGAACGTCGCCCGCAAATCGATCAACTACTTGAAGAGCACGGGCATTGGCGACACCTGCCTGATCGGCCCGGAAGCGGAATTCTTCATCTTCGACGAGATCCGCTACGACCATTCGAACAACCAGTGCTTCTACGTGGTCGATAGCGTCGAAGGGCAGTGGAACCGGGGCCGCGACGAAAAGCCGAACCTGGGCTACAAGTTGCGGTTCAAGGAGGGTTATTTCCCCGTCCCGCCGGCGGATCAACTGATGGACATCCGCAACGAGATGATGCAGACGATGATCGACTGCGGGCTGGAAGTCGAAGCCCAGCACCACGAGGTGGCGACCGCCGGCCAGTCCGAAATCGACCTGCGGTTCAACGACCTGGTAAAAATGGCCGACCAGATGATGATGTACAAGTACATCGTCAAGAACGTCGCCCGGCGGCACAACAAGGTCGTGACCTTCATGCCCAAGCCGCTCTACGGCGACAACGGCTCGGGGATGCACACCCACATTTCGATCTGGAAAGGGTGCGAGCCCCTGTTCGCCGGCGGCGGCTACGCCGGCCTCAGCGAAATGGCCCTCTACGGGATCGGCGGCCTGCTCAAGCACGCGCCGGCGATCTGCGCTTTTGCCAACCCCACGACGAACAGCTACAAGCGCCTCGTCCCCGGCTATGAAGCGCCGGTCAACCTCGCCTATTCGCAGCGCAACCGGTCGGCCTCGGTCCGCATCCCGATGTACAGCCCGAACCCCAAGGCAAAACGGCTGGAATACCGGTGCCCCGATCCAAGCTGCAACCCCTACCTGGCCTTCTCGGCGATCCTGATGGCCGTGATCGATGGAATCCAGAACAAGATCGATCCGGGCGAACCGCTCGATAAGGACATCTACGACCTCGGACCCGAGGAACTCGCCAGTGTGCCGAAGACGCCCGCCTCCCTCGAAGACGCCCTCGCCGCGCTGCGGGCGGATCACGACTTCCTGCTCCGCGGCGACGTCTTCACTCCCGACGTGATCGACACCTGGATCTGGTACAAGTCGGAAAATGAAGTCGATGCCCTGCGGCTCCGACCGCACCCCTTCGAGTTCTGCATGTATGCGGATGTCTGAGCCGGCAGGTTGCAGGCGGAAGAGGATCGCGAAAACACGAAAGGGCGAAAACGCGAAACAGAAGGCGATCAGTCGTCAGGCCTACCTCGTTCTCAGGCTCCAGCTTGGGAACGCACGCGACACGTTCGCTCCCGGCCCACCGCCGTGCCTTCGAGCTGCAACTGCTTCAAGTCCGGCAGTTGCTTGAATACCTCTAGCGACTTGTCCGTGATGCCGAGATTTCCGCGGAGGTCGAGGCGCACGAGGCCTGGAAAGAGCCTGGGCAGGTGGGCGACCGTTTCGTCCGCCAAGAATCCGTTAGCCAGGACCAGCGTCTTCAGCGGCGGCACGTTTCCATCCGATTCGCTCAGCGCTTCAAGAAACGCACCGCTGAGCAGGATGTTGTTGGTCGCCAGGGTCTCCAGGTTCGGAAACTTTCCGATCGCCTGGAGCGTCTCGTCGGTAACGTCAAAGCAACGGGCCAGTGCCAGCGAGCGCAGCCTTGCCGGGACCCCTTCCACCTCGGCAAGCCGATCCAGACAGGCCGAGGTGACCTCGGCCTCCTCGATCGCCAGCGACTCCAGCCGCGGAAGCCCGGCCAGCGCGACGAGCACGCCGTCGTCGATCACCGGCCCGCCGAGCTTCAACTCGGCCAGCCGTGCCATCGCCGCCAGCCGGGCAAGGTCGCCGCTGGCCAGCCGGCCGCAGTTGCGCAGGTCCAGCGAGCGGAGTCGCTCGATCCGCGCGATCCGCTCGAGCCCCGCTCCGCTCAGCTGGTTCATTTCGATCAGGGCGAGCACTTCCAGCCGGCCGCAGCCGGCCACGGCTTCGAGCCCCGCGTCGGTCACCCGGCTCATTCGACGCAGCGTCAACCGGCGCAGCTGGGGCATCTTCTGAAGCAGCGCCGCCAGACTCTCGTCCGCCAGGGGAGCATCCTGGAGCAGCAACTCTTCGAGGTTCTCCAGCGCAGCCAGTCGAGCGAGGGTCTCGGCGGAGACGGAGCTGACGGCCAAGCGGAGCTTGTTCAGCCTCGGGAACTCCAGCACGGCGAGCACTGACTGTTCGTTGGCGAACACGCGCTCGCTCGCCAGATCGATCTCGACGGCAAGTCCGCTGCCATCCAATGTCGCGCTCCCGCCCGCCGCGCCGATCCGCTCAAGCGCGGCGGTCTGGGCCGCGGAGACCGGGGCGGTTTCGGCGGCCCGCTCGGGCGGCGCTGGCGCAGCGCGCTCCGCCACTGCTTGAGCAGGGCGGCGGCAGCCGCAGCTTGTGCAGGCGAGGATTGCCGTGATGGCGACGATCGCTCTCATTGCAACTGGCCTAGCGCGGATTCCCTACAGCGTCCAGGGCCCGCGGATCGGCCGCGAGAACATCGCCTTCGCCCGCTGGCTCGGATTGAGCAGCGCGCGTTTCACCGGGTCCCAGGTGATCTTCTCGCCGGTCCGCACGGCGATGTCGCAGAGCAGGCTGAGGATGTCGCTGCGGACCGCGTCGGCGATGTTCGAAACGGGTGTCTTGCGGGTCTTGACCGCGTCGATGAAGTTGGCCGAGTGGTTCGTGCTGACTTGCAGACTCTCGGGCTCGGGAACCAGCGGCTCTAGCAACACTTTCGGATCGAAGGCCGGATCGCTGGCCGCGTTGTGCTGGGCTCCCCGAGCGACCTGGATCCACCCGTCGGTCCCGATGAAGCGGGTCCGATCGGCCCCCGGCCGGAAGACCAGATCGACCTGGCCGAGCTTGATCTTCATGTCCCAGTTGTAGACCGTGTCGTAGAGCCCCTCGGTGGGGATCGCGCCGGTGCCTTCGACGACGACCGGTCCCGTCAGGTCGGCGTCGCTGCCCCAGACCATGATGTCCAGTGGATGGGCGCCCCAGCCGCCCAGGTATCCGATCGAGTAGTCGTAGACCCAGTAAGTGCCGGGGGTTTTGCAGAGGTCCGCGGTGTACGTCCGCGAGGGAGCGGGTCCGCACCACATGTTGAAGTCGAAGCCCGCGGGGATCGGGGCCTCGGCGGTCGATCCGCCCGATCCGCCGTTGGGAGCGTCGACTTCGATCGCCTTCAGCTTGCCGATCGCGCCGCGGCGGACCAGTTCGCAGCCGTTCCAGCAATGGGGGATGCTCCGCTGCTGGGTCCCGTACTGGAAGACGCGCCCGGAGTCTTCGATCACCTTCTGCATCGCCAGGTCCTGCTCGATCGAAACGCCGAGCGGCTTCTCGATGTAGACGTCCTTGCCGGCCCGAGCGGCGATGACGCCGATCGGAACGTGCCAGTGATCGGGGGTGGCGATGACCACGGCGTCGATGTCGCCGCGCGCGAGCAGTTCGCGAAAATCGGCGTAGGCAGTCCCCTTGCAGACGGCGGCGATCGCCTGCCGCCTGTTCGCGTAGCAGTCGGCCGCGGCGACGCTCTGGGCCGCGGCAAGGTGTTGCATGCTGCGGAAGAGGGCCGTGCCGCGCCCGCCACAGCCGATGTGGCCAAGGGTGATCCGCTCGCTTGCGGCAACCTTGTCTTCCGCTCCCAGGGCTCGCCCCGGGACAAAAAATGGCGCCGTCGCGGCCAGTCCGGCAAGCTGCTTCAGAACATCGCGGCGATGGAGATGCGTGGCTCCGCTGGCGTTCATGGCATGGTTCTCCCAGTCTTGGTGGGCAACCGCTGATCGAGACCGTCGCGCGGCGCGAACGCTTGCCCCGGTGGTTGCCGCAGTGCAATTTGAGGAAGGTTGCGTGCCTCGGATTTCCGGGCCGGGAATCGGCGGCGGCTGCCGGCCCCCCTGATCCGCCTTGGCAGGATCCAGATTATAGCCGGAGCGGGACGCGGGAGCACCTGCCCCGAATCCGTCTCCGGCGACTGCCCGCCTTGCGGGTTGAACGCCCATGGCAGGGCGTCCCACTCGGCAGGTTGACAGTCCCGGACGGCATTGCCTAAGCTTGCATCCGGGGGAAGGCAGACGCAAGGCCGCGCGTCTCGAACCGGCGGAGAATCCTGCCGAAATCTCCACCCGGCGTTCAACCGCCGGCGCGGCAGCCGGAATCCGTCGGGAAGTCCCCAGATTCCCGTCCGCAACGGATGTCCAGCGATGCGAGACTCCGGGCAGCCATGAGCGAATACCAGTACATCGCGTTTCGAGCCGTCGATGCGCCGGTCAGCCACGAGAATCTGGCTTACATGCGCAAGCAGTCCTCGCGGGCGAAGATTACGCCGTGGTCTTTGGACAACGAGTATCACTTTGGCGATTTCCACGGAAACACCGCGGAGATGCTCCGCCGAGGCTATGATTTTTATCTGCACTACGCCAACTTCGGCATTCGCTCGCTGCTTGTTCGCCTGCCCCACGGCCTGCCCGACCCGGCGGCCGCCCAACCATACCTCGACGGCGAGTCGGTTCGATTCGTGAAGGACAAGCAGGGCAGCGGCGGCATCCTTTCGATCATCCCCTACTACGAACCCGGCGAGTTGGAGGAGCTCTGGGACATCGGCGTCATGGTCGACCCGCTCGCTCCGTTGAGGGCCGAGATACTGGCCGGCGACCTGCGGCCGCTCTACCTGGCCCGGCTGGCGGTCGACTGCGCCAGCAACCACGCTCCGGAGGAGACCTTCGAAGCGCCCGTCCCGGCCGGCTTGAACGACCTGTCGACCGCCCAATCCGCCCTGGCCGAATTCTATGGCATCCGCCATGCCTTGATCGCGGCGGCGGGCCGGCAGAGCGGTCCGCTGCCGCAGCAGGAGGATCCGTTCACCCAATACAGCCGGTGGCTTGCCGGCCAGCCGGCCGCGGCGAAGGACCAGTGGCTGATGGAAATCCTCGCCAACAAGGATTCGCCAGTGCGGTCGGAGATTCTGGCGAAATTCCGGCAAGAGTCGCAATGCCCGGCGTGGCCGACAACCCCCGCCAGCCGAACGATCGCCGAGTTGTCCCGTCTCGCCGAGGACATCGCAGGCGAAGAAGAGGCCAAGACCGCGGCCGAAGCTACCCGCCAGCGCAAGCGGGAACTCAAGAAGATGGCCGCTGACCCGACCTTCCATGTGAAGAAGATCAAGAAGCTGGTTGACCAGCGTTCCACCAGGGCATATCAGCAGGCAGCCAGAATCCTCGCCGATCTGCGCGAAGCGCTCGCCGGCACCGACCAGGCGGGCCTGGCCGAGAGGCAAGCTCTGGCCTTAAGGGCGAAGTATCCCAGGCTGAACCGCCTGCTCGGCGCGCTGCGGGAGGAAGGATTCGGGCGGAAGTAGCCGCCGGCTGGCGCAGCGCCTCCGGCGGGCTTTTCCTTCCGGGCCAACGTCCGCGCTGGCCCGCCGGATGGCGGCGGCTGAACGGCCCGCCGCTGCCCGCCGCCCTTACCTGGACGCGTTCCACTCCTCGATCTTCTTTTCCCACTCCTGGCGGTTGAAGCCCTTGGGCTCGAAGTCCTGATTCTTCAGCAGCTCGTCGATCGTCGGCCGCGGGGTATCGAAGCCGCCCGGCGGCACCTCCATCTTGGCCGTCCAGAGGATGCCGTTGACAACCGCCTTGCGGAAACTGTCGCAGGCCCAGTTCCAGTGCCAGTGGCCGCCGGTGAAGCCAAAACCGCGGCCGCCGTCTTCGCGCTCGACCACCCAGGCCAGGTGTTCCGGCATGCCCTTGCGGGCGCGGACCGTGGGATTGTTGCTGTGCGCGCCGTCGGGTCGCTCCCGCGTGCTGTCGGGCGGCACCGTGGTGAGGATCGGCGTTACGTTCTTCATGCCCTCGGGGAAGCGCATGTGGTAATACCACTCGTCGTTGATCGCGAACGGCTTCAAGCCCCGAGCGACTGGATGCTCCGGAAACGTGGTGAACTCGGCCTGGAAATGCGGATTGACCGACCAGTTGATCTCGAAATAGCCGCCGGTCCACTTGAGCATCAGGTCGCCGGCCTTGCCCTTGGGCACCTCCACGCCGTAGTGCAGCGCGGCGATCCCCACGCCCCGCCTGGCCATGGCATCCAGCTCGTCCAGATGCTGCATCACCACGTGCCCCCCGCCGCCGTCGCAGAACATCACGACCGAATCGGCGTTGTCCAGGGCGGTCGGATCAGCCGGCCAGCCGTTCCGATACACGGTGGCGTAGGCGCCCGGCACGTTCTCGTTGATCAACCTGGCCAGCAGCAGGCAGCCGGCGTTGTGCTCGTGGCTGCCGTAGCCGTGACTGGGCCGGCCGGCAATCAGGACGATCTTCTTCACGTCTTCCATGGGCAGCCGCTTGAGCCGGATGTCTTTGACCTGAACCTTCATCTCCGGCCCCTGGTGAATCTGGAAGGCAAGCAGGCCGCTGCGGCGGCGCAGGGCGCGATCTTCGTCGACCGCCTCGATCATCTTGTGGCCGTTGATCACATGCGTGATCGTGTAGCCCTTGCAGGCCACCTCGTAGTCGTTCCAGCCGCCCATGTTGATCTGCTTCTGCAACTCGGCCGCGTCGCCGAACTGCTCGACCAGCTTGGGCTTGTGGTCCTCGCCGATCACCACCTTCTGCCCCCGCAAGGCGAGAATTCCACGGTAGCGTTCGCCGTAGAGGATGCCGGTGTACTGCTCGTTCGAGGCGAAGTCGCCCTGGTATCCGCCAATCGCCCACTTGCCCCATTTCTCGGGCTCTTCCCAACTCCGGTACTGCACTCCCGAGTTGCCGCCGATCAGGCGGAACTTGAAACGCAGCACGAAGTCGTCGAGTTCCCCTTGCCGCCAGATGCAGAATTCGTTGTAGGTGAGCGGGTCTTTCTCGCTCGTGATGCCCGTGATCGCACCGTCCTCGACCGACCACCATTTCGGGTTGCCGTCCCAGCCGTTGAGCGTCTTGCCGTCGAAAATCGGCTTGAAGCCCGCCTCGTCGGCGGCGGCAAACGCCGCACAGGGCGCGATCGCCAGGGCGGCTGCCAGACCGGCCAGCCCTGCCGAGAGAAGGGTCCGAGAACGCCGTTTCATGTCTTTCTCCTCGAAGAGTCCAAGGTGCTCAATTTTCCGACACGGTCGCCCGACGCAGCGAGCGAGCAACCGGCAATTCTAATCCAACCGGAAAGGGGACGCAAAGCGGACTGGGAATCTTGGGGAATCCGAGAGCCGCGCAAACCGGACGGCCGCGCCGCCGCCCGGCAAACACCAACACCACCGAGACGGTCGACGGCGGAGGTCGCCGAGGGGCGAAAAATAGCGGCAGACAACAGGCTCAGAAGATTGCCTTCTCTGGGTCAGTCGAGCAGCTTGATCCGCAGATTGCGAAACTGCACCTTCATCGGCGGGCCGGGATGCATTTGCAGCGCGATGATGCCCCGCTTGCAGGCGAGCCTGGCGTGGCGATCATCCACCTCGCACATCAAGTGACCGTTGATCGCCAGCGTGATCCTGCTGCCGCGGGCAACGATCTCGTAATCGTTCCAATCGTCCGGCTTGACCTTTGCCTGGAGCTCATCCCCGCTGGCGAATTCCTCTTCCACCCGAGTGCCGTCTTCGCGAATCACGGCCTTCTTGCCGCGCATCACCACGCCGTCCCGGTCGTGTTGGAAGAGACAACCTGTCCATTGCCCGCCGGCTTCCATGTCGGCCTGATATCCCCAAGTGTCCCAGTCTGGACGCTTCTGGCTGCGGATCTGCACGCCCGAGTTGCCACCGATCAGCTTGTACTGGAAGCGCAGCACGAAATCGGCCGGCTCGCCGCCTTTCCAATAGAGATAGTGGGCCTTGAGGCAGGGTTGTTCCTTCGTGCTTTCCGACGTGATGGCCCCTTCCTCGACCCACCATCCGCCCGGCATGCCCTCCCAGCCGGCGAGGTCTTTCCCGTTGAACATGGCGACGAAGCCTTGTTCAGCCGCCACTGCCGGAGTTGCACCGGCCAGCACCGCCAACAGAGCCACCGTGCCCGCTGTACGCAACGATCTCATGCTCGTCTCCTTCGGCTGAATTCGCCCCTAATCGAAACTCGGGAAGAGTCCCGTTCCCCGCGGGGCACATGACCAGGGCAGCCGGGCCGCGCAAGGCGCCGGCTAGACGTCGAGCTCATAGCCTTTCCGCCTGGGCCTCTTGATCCAGCGGTTCTCGTTCGCCTCGTCGCAGTTGGTGAACCGTTCCGCCTTCGGGTCCCATTGCAGCGTCTTGCCGACCAGCCCCGTCTCTCGAACGGCGTTCACCAGGTTGCAGATCATCGTCGAATAGTGACCGTACTCGACGTCGGCATTCGCCTTTTCGCGCGACTTGATGCAATCGAGCCAATTCTGGATGTGCGGCTGGGTCTCCGAGAAACCGAGTTCGCCGAGCGTCTTCGGCCGATCGTCCCCGGCGAGGAGCTGCTTGGGATTGGCCGAGATCTTGTCGCGATTGACCTCGATCTTACCGCTGGTTCCCACGAAAATGCAGCCTAGCCCGGGCCCGCGATCGCCATCCAGATGGAGGCGCAATTCGGCGCCGTTGGCGTAGCGCATCGTGATCCGCGCGCGGGGGCCGCTCAGCTTGGCCATGCCATAGTAAGGGGCGCCCGTCTCATCGTCGCCGATCTGCCGCTGGCCGAACCTGCCGGAGTCGCGCGTCTCCATCTTCTCCTCGAGCAGAATCGCCGTCGGCACCGTGTCGCTGGTCCCCAGGCCGCGCTGCACCTGGTCGTAGGAATGCGTGCCCCAGCCGCTGACCCCGAAGCAGAGCCCGCCGGCGTCGTAGTCCGACCACCGCGCCCAGCCGTAGTGCAGCTCCTGATGGTACGGCCGCAACTCGGCCGCGTTCGTCCAGATGTCCCACCAGTCGTCCGATCCGCCGTCGGGCATCTGCTGCGCCGGCTTGTCGTCCCACTCCATCGGCCCGATGAAATTCGGCGCTTCGACAACGCGGACCTTGCCGATCGCTCCGGCCTGGATCAGATCGCAGGCCCAATTGTTCAGCGGAATCGACCGCTGCTGCGTTCCCACCTGCGTGACGCACTTGTACTTCCGGGCCGCATCGACCATCGCGCGCCCCTCTTCAATCGTCAAGCACATCGGCTTTTCGATGTATGTGTCGATCCCCCGCTTGAGGCACTGGATGACGCACCATGCCCGGGCGTGGGTCGTCGTCTGGACCATCACGCCGTCGAGCTGTTCTCTGTCAAGCATCTCGGATATCCGCGTGTAACCCTTGATCGGCCCGCCGGCATGATCCTTGTTGAACTGGGCGACGTAGCTGTCGACGCGGGGTTTGAAAATGTCGCAGACGGCCGCCAGCCGGTAGTCGGGAGATCTCAGCCCGTCGCCGATCACGCCCCGCGCCCGGCCCCCCAGGCCGATCACGGCAATCTTCAACTGCTCGCTCGGCGCGGCGGCCGCGAACAACCTTGACGGGAGAACGATCGGCGCGACGGCAGCCGCGGCGGCGGCCTTCAAAACCTCTCGACGGTGCATTCGTGTCATTGCAGAGTCTCCTCGTTTTAAGTCTCAAGTCTGTCGATCCGCGGGACCAGCGTCAACCGGCGGGCAAGTCGAGCTCTCAACCCCGGCAAGTCTCCCGTGTTGGAAGTCCGGCCGCCGCGTTTCAACCGGATCGCCCCGGTTCAGCCGGCCTTTCTCAGTGCCGGCGCGGTCATCGAATACTCCAAGGAAAACGTGTGCTCCTGGTCCTCCATCGTCTCATCGAGCAGCGGCGAGTAGGCGCGGACCTCGATCCTGTCCTGGCTGGGAATGAACCGCATGATCCGTAGCCAGCCGTCGCCGCCGTTGGGCAATCCCTGGTAGTCGACGAGAGTTTCATGGACCGGCAGGCCGGCCTCGTTGACGCTCACCTGCCGGCCGACGCCGAGCACGTGCCCGCTGACAACCAGGAAGATGTTCGGCGCTCGGCGGACCAGTTTTTCCCAAACGCCGTCGCCCGAGTTGCCAAAGACTCCGCCGGTTTGACTATCGCGCCCTTTCGGCCGCATGTAGCAGTGGGTGACAAGGATCACGCGATGCCGAGGGTGCCTGGCGGCCACCTCGGCCGCCCACGCAAGCGTTTCGTCGCGCGGCGAATACTCCAGGCTGAGGACCATGAACTGCATTCCGCCGGCGTCGAAGTAGCAATAGTTGTTGTCATTCGTTTCGCCCAAATGGCCGCCGTACCAGGGTTGGCCGGCAAACCGCTGCGGGCCGAAATACTTGTTGTACAGCGAGGTGTCCCGGTTGAGCTGTTTTTCGACCATGCCCAGGTCGTGATTGCCCGGCACAACGCTGTAGGACACGACGCCGTCGAGTTGCCGGTGCGCGCGATCGGCCACCCGCCACTCCGCCTCCGACGTGTTGTGGTTCTGGACGATGTCGCCCAGGTGGATCACGAACTTGATGTTCTCCCGTTTGACATTCTTGGCAATCCATTTCGTCTGGACGAGGTACGTGTCGGGGAATTTCTCCGCGTAGTTCTGCGTGTCGGGCAGGACGACGACCGAAAACGGCTCGGCCCCGTCCGAGAGGCCGGACATTGCCAGAAGCAACAGAACGACCGCGCTGATCTTCGACGGGCTTCTCAACGGATTGTCCTTTCAGCAGGAGGAAGCGGTTATCGGCGATCGGCCGTCCGGCGACGGAGTACACAGCCTTGAGCCGACAATTGCCGTTTTACAGGTCCACGATGATCTCCGCCAGCCAATCGTCACCGCTTCGCTCGACTTTCAGTCCGTGGTAGGTGATCGCTTTGACCTCCGCGTCGAGGCGGTGCCGCTGGGCATCGATCGGCTCGCCCCGCGCGGTGGCCGCCAGTCCGGAATCGCCCACGCTGACGTTGAATTGGCAGAGCAGGATGTGCCGCGTATCGAACACGCAGAGCAACTCCGCCAGCCAGTCGTACATCAGGTCGTCGAGCCGCTGGCCGTCGATGGCAATCGAGACCTCCTCGTGCGGCTGCACCTGGTCGAAGTTTTCGACGATCACCGAGAACAGCGCCCTGGCCGCTTCGGCAAACAGCCCGTCGAGGTCGGCCGCCCGAGCGCGGAGCCCGAGGTCGGCCGTGTGGTCGAATGTCTCGAACATGACCTGTTAGCTCTCCGCTTCCGCCCGTGGGGAGACCGCCACCACCACTCGGCCGGTGATCCGGCCCGCCAAGATGTCCTCGACCTTCTCCGGCAGTTGCTCCAGCGCGATGAACTGAGCGAACCGCTCCAGGTCGTCCAATCGCCACGGGCCGGCGAGCTTCTCCCATGTCTGATGGCGGAGTGGGATCGGGCACCAGGCGGCGTCGACTCCGGCCAGGGTGATGCCGCGAAGGATGAAGGGGAACACCGTCAACCCCGGGATCTCGACGCCCGCCGCGTTGCCGCACGTGGCCACGCAGCCGCCGCGTCGCGTCGCCCGCAACACGGTCGCCAGCGGCGCGCTGCCAACGGTATCGACCGCTCCGGCCCAGCGCCCCGAGAGCAGCGCCCGGCCCGAGTCGTCGCTGACGGCCTCACGGCCGACAACCTGCGAGGCGCCGAGCGATTTCAGGTAGTCCCGCGCCTGCTGCTTGCCGGTCACGGCGACGACTTCGAACCCCAGTCTGGCCAGAATTGCCACGGCGAAGCCGCCAACCCCGCCGGAAGCACCGGTGACGACGACCGGGCCTTTCTCGGGCGCAAGGTCGTGCTGGAGCAGGGCCTCGACGCAGAACCCGGCTGTCAACCCCGCGGTTCCCAGGATCATGCTTTCGCGGATCGAGAGCCCGGGCGGCATCGGCACAACCCAGTCCCGCGGCACGCGGACAAAGTCGCCATAGCCGCCCCAGCGGTTCGACCCCATGTCGAAACCGGTCGCCAGGACGTCGTCGCCCGGGCAGAATTCGTCGACTCCGCTCTCGACCACCTTGCCCGCCGCATCAACGCCCGGAATGTGGGGAAAGACCTTGTTGACCCCCGGGTGGCCGGTGACGGCCAGGGCGTCCTTGTAGTTGAGCGACGAGTAATCGACGCGGAGCACCACCTCGCCCGGCGGCAGGCCGGCCGTCGGCGCTTCGGCCACTCGTCCGGCGACACGGCCCGCGCCGTCCTTGTCCACAAGGTAGCAGCGGAACGTCTCAGGCAGCATGGCAGCAACTCCGCAAATCGTTACCTCGCATGACGGGCTTGATTCCGTGCGCCGTCTGGACGGAATTCATTCCGTGGACCCCGCGCCGGGACTTCGCTCCACCGACCGTCCGCCCGGAATTCACTCCGCTTGCTGTCTGGACAGGATATCCACTTGCCCTACGGATTTCCAGCTACCGGCTGGTGGATAAAGCCGTCGGCAAACCGGCGCAGCGCCTCGGCGCCCTGCCGGTGGCAGAAATCGCCGAGCGATTCTGCCTGCCGCCGGTCTTGGCCAAAGAAGGCAAACACCGCCGCGAGCGAGCCGACCAGCTCTTCCAGCGGGACGATCTCGCGGTAGAGAAACGCCAGCCGGTCGCCGCGCAGGGAGCCGCCCAGATACACGCTGTACTTGTCCTTCGTCTTGCCCACCAGTCCGATGTCGGCGTTGTAGGGCCGAGCGCAGCCGTTCGGGCAACCGGTCATCCGCACGGTGAACTTCTCCCCGGCCAGCCCGAGCTTCTCAAGTTCGGCCTCGAGTTGGGCGACGACGCCGGGCATCACCCGTTCGCTCTCGGTCACCGCCAGGGGGCAGGTCGGCAGGGCAACGCAGGCCATCGCCCAGCGGCGGACTTCCGAAACCGCGCCGTCAGGATCAACGCCGTTTTCGCGGAAGATCGTTTCAAGCCGCTGGCGGTGCCGCGGCGGAAGGTCGGTAACGAGCAGGCTCTGGTTGGCCGTGATTCGCAAATTCGGACCAAGCTCGCTGCAAATCTGCCGGATCGCGGTTTTCAGGCGGCAGCCCCCCCGGTCGATCACCCGGCCGTTGTCGATATGCAGCCCGTAGTACCAGTGGCCATCGCCCTGTTCGTGCCAGCCGATGTGGTCCTCGACCGCCGCGGGCGCCACGGGCCGCGGATCGGCGAGCCGGCCGCGATGGTACTCTTCGACCTTGGCACGGAACTTTTCCAAGCCCCAGTCGAAGATCAGGTACTTCAATCGGGCGCGCTTCCGGTCGGTCCGATTTCCGTAATCCCGCTGGACTCTGATCACCGCCTCGGCCACCGCGATGACTTGATCGGGGGTCACGAAGGCCAGCGGCTGGGCCAGCGCGGGGAACGTCTTCTCGTTGCTTGGTGTGACGCCCAGCCCGCCGCCGACGAGCACGTTGTAGCCGGCCAGGCGGCCGTCTTCGACGACTGCCAGGAAGCCCAGGTCGTTGGTGTAGATGTCGATGCAGTTGTCCTCCGGCAGCGCGATCGCCGTTTTGAACTTGCGGGGCAGGTAGGTCTCTCCGTAGAGCGGTTCGATCCGCTTGCCTTCGTCGCCGCCGCCGGCCAGCTCTTTCACGCCCGTTTCCGCGTCGGTCAGCCAGAGCTCGTGGTAGGCCTTCGTCCTGGGGAGCAGGTGGGCCGAGAGCCGGTCGGCCAGCTCCTGCATCTGATCGCGGACCGGGTCGTGCCGGCGCGGGGCAGGGCAGCAGAGCACGTTCCGCTCGACGTCGCCGCACGCGCCGAGAGTCGTCATCTGGGCCTGGTTGATCCGGCGGATCGTCTCCCTGACGTTCTTCTTCAACACGCCGTGAATCTGGATGCCCTGGCGGTCCGTCAGACGCAGATCGCCCTTGCCAAAGCGTTCGCAGAGATCGAGCTCGTCGAGCATCTGCCGGGCGGTGAGTTTTCCACCGGGCAGCTTCGTGCGAACCATCATCGAATAGACCTTGCCCAGCCGCTGCCCGTCCGGGCCCTTTTCACCCCGGCGGTCGCGGTCGTCCTGCTGGTAGAACCCGTGATGCTTGACGAGTTGTTCGGTGACCTTGTCGAAGGCCGGCTGGTCGCTGGCCAGCTCCTCGGCGATGGTCCCACGCAGGTAGTTGCTTTCGCTCTTGATCTTCTCGACCGCACTGAGTTTTGGCTGTTCGCTCATGTCTATTGTCCGCTCGGAGGAGGACCCTGGCCCGGTTTAGATCTTACATCACGCCGAAAATCGCACACGCAATCATTACTAAATCGACAAACAAGTAATGATTCGACGACTATTATACGTTGAGTTTTAGCAGATTCCAGTCGGCAGACAGAAGAGGCGGCGCCGGTCTTTGCCGCGCCGGCCGGCCCCGTGAATGCCGGGCTGTTTTCGCAAACCATGACTGCACAATGCTTTATCTTCAATGAACCCGCATCCTCCCCGAGCAAGATGACATGTTGGTGATCCGTGGCTACAATAGGCTCTGACCGCTTAGACAGGGGAACTGCCCACGGCAGCCCAGGCCCGAGAAGGAGGTATCCAGGTGAGTGCCACGGTTCTGGACGGAAAATCGCTTGCCCAGCAGATCCGCGCGGAGATCGGCGACCAGGTGGCCGATTTCACCCGCAAGGGGGGGGCGATTCCCTGTCTCGCCGCGGTCTTGGTCGGCGAAGACCCGGGCAGCCAGGTCTACGTTCGGAACAAGGAAAAAGCTTGCGCGAGGGCCGGGATGAAGAGCCTGCTCCACCTGCTGCCCGCCGAAACCACGACGGGTGAACTGCTCGACCTGGTGGCGCGGCTCAATGCGGACCGGAGTGTCCATGGAATCCTCGTTCAACTGCCGCTGCCCAGTCAAATTGACGGGACCCGGGTGCTCGACGCCGTCGATCCGCTCAAGGACGTCGACGCATTCCATCCGGAGAACGTGGGGCGGATCGTCCAGGGCCGTCCGCGCTATCTCCCCTGCACGCCCCATGGTATTCGCGAGCTTCTGCTCCGCAATCGCATCCCGGTGGCCGGCCAGAACGTGACCGTGGTCGGCCGCAGCGACATCGTCGGCAAGCCGATGGCGATCATGCTCATGCAGCGGAGCGAGGGGGCAAACGCCACGGTCACCGTCTGCCACAGCCGCACGAAGGACCTGCCCGCGGTCACCCGCCAGGCAGACGTCCTCGTGGTCGCCATCGGCAAGCCGAAGTTCATCACGGCCGCGATGGTCAAGCCGGGCGCTGTCGTGATCGACGTGGGGATCAATCGCACCGATGAGGGCCTGGTGGGCGACGTGGATTTCGAATCGGTCAAGCGGGTGGCCGGGCAGATCACGCCGGTTCCCGGCGGCGTTGGCCCCTTGACGATCGCGATGCTCCTGCACAACACGCTCGCCGCCGCCCGCCTCCAGTCCGCTGAAGCGCCGTAAACGAACTGCCCTCGGAGTCCTCCGCAACCGCCGCCTGCGGTCAGCGTCCGCGGCGTTGTCGCACCGCCTCGTAGAAGATCACCGCCGCTGTTACGGAGACGTTCAGACTGTCCGCCGCGCCGAGCATCGGCAAGCGCACGGCCTGCGCGCGGTCGGCGGCCCACAGGCCGCTCAGCCCCTCCGCTTCGCTGCCGAAGACGATCGCCGCGGAGCCCGTGTAATCGACCTCGGTGTAGAGCACGGCCCCATCGACGCGAGCGGCATAGATCGCGAAATCGCGGCGGCCGAGCCAATCCAGCGCCTCGGCGCTGGTCGCTTCCGCCACGGGAATCGTGAAGATCGTCCCCAGGCTCGCCCGGATGGCGTTCGGATTGAACAAGTCGGTCCGCCCGTCGGCCACGATCACGGCCGCGACCCCCGCCGCGTCGGCGCTCCGCAGCACCGCGCCCACGTTGCCCGGCTTTTCCAGGCCCTCGAGCACGGCGACGAGCGCTCCGTCGGGCGGGGAGAGCTCGGCGAGCGTGGCGTTCGGAGCCGGCGCCACGGCGACGATTCCCTCCGCCCGATTGCCGAAGGCGAGTTTTCCGAACAGCGGCTCGGCGACACACAGCAGTTCGGCGCCTTGCGCTTCGGCGCGCCGCAGAAGGTCGCGGGCCGGCGCCGCCCGGCAGAGCGATTCGCAGTAGTACAATCCGGCGGGGACAATTCCCGTGGCAAGCGCACGGCTGATTTCGCGGACCCCGTCGATGAGGATTCTCCCCTGCTTGCGGCGATGCCGGGCATCGCGGAGGCGGACGGCGTCGCGGATTCGCGGGTTCTTGGCGCTGGTGATGTATGCGGTCATGTTGTCGCCTTTAGCACGCGGTCCATCGTGCCACCGCGCCGCTGGGCATCTCCCGCCCGTCAGCCGCACGGATCGCCAAGGCCGCGGCGGCGACCTGGCCGGGCGAGCCGCCGGCCATCGCCTCCTTAAGCAGGGATTTGAGCGTCGCCGGCCCGTACTTCGGCGTATGGCACGTCAACAAGACGAAGCGGCAGCGGCCGGCGGCCAGTCGCGCGCAGTCCTTCAACAGCAGCGGGAGGTGTTTTGAAAGCCGCCAGACCTCTCCCCGCGCCCCGTGCCCGTAACTGGGCGGATCGAGGATCACGGCATCGTAGCCATGGTCTCGCTTCAACTCCCGGCGAACGAATTTCGCGGCATCGTCGGCGATCCAGCGGATGCGGGCTTCGGCCAGGCCCGAGAGCTCGGCATTCCGCCGCGCCCAGGCGACGGCGTTGCGGGCGGCGTCGACGTGCACGACCTCTGCGCCGGCCCGGGCAGCCGCCATCGTGCATCCGCCGGTGTAGGCGAACAGGTTCAGCACCCGCAGTACCGATCCGGTCGCACGCAACTGGCCGGCAATCCAATCCCAGTTGACCGCCTGCTCGGGGAAGATTCCCAGGTGCCCGAAGCCGGTCCGCTTCAGCTCGAAGCGAATCGCCCCGTGGCGGACGGTCCAACGCTCGGGCAACCCCGGGCGTTCCGACCATGCGCCGCCGTTTGGCGACCTGCCGCCAAAGCGGGCGTCGGCTGCCGCCCAGCGCGCCGCCGTCGCCGAGCGAGGCGCCTGGTCGGCTGCCGGGCACGGCCGATCGAGAACGAGCGGCCCGAACCGTTCAAGCCGGCGGCCTTCGCCAAAATCGATCAACGAGTATTCTTCGGGCGCAAATGCCAATCCGTTCGTACTCCCCAAATGGCCACCTGCGATCGACCGTCACAAATCAGCGATCGGAGTGCAGGACCTCGGCGATGCGGTCGTTAGTCACCGGGCGGATCAAGCCGTTCTCGCAGATCAATGCCGTGATCAATCCGGCGGGCGTCACGTCGAAGGCCGGATTATAGACGTCGATTCCGTCGGGCGCGGTCTGGCGGCCGAATCCGTGGGTGATCTCGCGCGGATCACGCTGCTCGATGGGAATCCCCTCGCCCGAGGGCAGCGCCAGGTCGAAACTGCTTTGCGGCGCGGCAACGTAGAAGGGAATCTCGTGCGCCGCCGCAGCCAGAGCCACGCCGTAGGTGCCGATCTTGTTGGCGGCGTCGCCGTTGGCGGCAATCCGATCGGCCCCGGTGATCGCCGCTTGGACCCGACCCTCGCGGATCACCTGCGCGGCCATCGAGTCGCAGATCAGGGTGACGGGGATCCCCCGCCGCTGTAGCTCCCAGGTTGTCAGCCTGGCGCCCTGCAACAGGGGGCGGGTCTCATCGGCGTAGACGTGAATCCGCTTGCCCGACTCGACGGCGGCGAAAACCACGGCCAGGGCGGTCCCGTAGTCGGCCGTCGCCAATCCGCCGGCATTGCAGTGGGTCAAGACGCCCTGCCCGTCGCTGAGCAATTCCGCCCCGTGGCGCCCGATCGCCCGGCAAATTCGCCGATCCTCCTCGTGAATCGCGATCGCCTCGGCGAGCAGCACGGCGGCGATTTCACGGGGCGATTTCCGGCCTCGGCAAGCCGCCGCCGCACTCCTCATCCGCTCCAGCGCCCAGAAGAGATTGACCGCCGTCGGGCGGCTGCTGGCCAGATAGCCGACGACATGTTCCAGCCGCGTGAAGAAGCGGTCCTCGTCCCCATGGACGAACGGCTGCATGCCGAGGCATACGCCGTAGGCGGCCGCGATCCCGATCGCCGGAGCCCCGCGCACGCGGAGCGACGCGATCGCTTCGCAGACGGTCTCCACGTCGCGGCATTCGATCATGCGAAACTCGGTCGGCAGCAGCGTCTGGTCGATCAGTTCGAGCCGGCCTTGCGGGCCGCCAACCCAGCGGATGGTCTCAATTGTGGTCACGTTCGTCTGCGGTGGGTTCCAGGTTGCGGGTTGCGAGTCAAAAAGGCGGGATGGTTGAAGAGTTCCCTGGTTCCCACGCTCCCGCTGGGGAACCCTCTCTCCACTTCAAAAACCTCCAAAGCGGCTCCTGGCAGAGCAGCGTCCGTCAGCCGTGGGCGGCCCGTCACCTATCGCCCGTAGTTTGTGACCTGCCTTCCCGGATCGCCGCCTGCAACTGTTCATTCTTGTCTGCCACGGCGGCGGCCAGTTCCTGCTTGAAGCGGACCAACTCTTCCGCCAGCGCCGAGTCGGAGAGCGCGAGGATTTGGACGGCCAGCAGGCCCGCGTTTCGCGGACCGCCGGCGCCGGCGGCCACGGTGGCGACCGGCACGCCGCCCGGCATCTGCACCGTCGCGAGGAGGGAATCGAGCCCGCCGGCCAACTCCGTGACAACGGGAATGCCGATTACCGGCAAGGTCGTGTGGGAAGCGCAGACACCCGCCAGATGGGCCGCCCCCCCGGCCGCGGCGATAATGACCTTAATCCCTCGAGCGGCGGCGCCGGCCGCATACACGCGGACCGACTCGGGCGCGCGGTGGGCGCTGATTACGCGGACCTCGTGGCCCACGCCAAACTTCTCCAGCGCCGCGCTGGCCGACTTGATCTTTGTCCAGTCGCTTTCGCTGCCCATGACGATGCCGACGCGAATCGAATCTGCCTGACCCATTCGAGATGCTTCCTATCGGGCGGATGTAGAAAACGTTCCCTCGCCGGGCGGGGCGCGGTCTCCCGGCTCGACTGCTTCCCCTGCCTTTAACCATATCGGTCAGATGCTGGCTGGAGCAAGGCCCAGCCCAGCCTGCTCCGCGCCCCCCGCGGACATCGCGCGCCCGGCGAAGTCGAAGTCATGCTAGTCTTGCTTGGGGGGAAGGACCGCGTCCGGCAGCACGTGCGGCAACGTCCGGCGGCGCGGAACGGCGCGTCCGGACATGGCCGGCGACCGTCAACCCCGACAATCCAATCCACCCGATCGAAGGTGATGCAATCCGTGACACGACCAACAACAGGCTTGGAGTCGGTACTTGCTGCGTGGCCCGCTGGTCTGCCCCGAAAGGGGGTTGCAGTGACCACGCAGGGCGAACAGATCGTCTTCGCCAATTTCTCGATCGGTTCCGGCTGCATTCTGCTGGAGAGAACGACGCCCGACGCAATGGGTGGCCGGATGATTCTCCTCCCCTTCGAAAACCTGGCCGTCTTCAAGTTCACCGACACACTTTCAGAGAAGGCGATTGGGAATCTCGGATTCCATCGTTGAGGAGCCCTCTCCGCGCAGTCTGGGTGCAGTCTGGGTGGATTATTGCGACTGGACGGTTTAGGCGATGTGCGCCCGGCAAGCATCGGCGATCGACAGCGTGTTCCGTCAGGAATCGGTCCGGTGGCGAGGCCCGGGTTCATTTTTCCGTGTTATATTCCTATAATGGCTCTTCCTAGGGGTAAAACATTTCCATCCAAACGGCAGTGCCTTAGCGAGGAACTTGGAGAATCCGTAAGACGGCCGGGCGTCGGGTCTGTCCTGCCCCGGATTTGGTAGTTCGTCCCATGAAAGGAGTTTTCCGTGGCCAAGAAACCAGACAACCCGGAACAAGAACAGGAAACGACAGCCGCCGGCGGCCAGGGTGCGCAGCAGCAGCCTCAGCAATCGGAGCAGCCTCAGCAACCACAAGCTCCGGCTCGAGTACCACTGCAAATCGACGACTCGAACGCGCTGGCGAACTACGCCAATTTCTGCCGCGTGACGGGCACGCCCGAGGAGTTGATCATCGATTTCGGCCTGAATCCCCAGCCGATCGGAATTCCCACGCAGCCGATTGCCGTTACCCAGAGAATCATTACGAACTTCTACACGGCCAAGCGAATGCTGCACGCCTTGACGATGACTGTCCAGCGGCATGAAGCGACCTTTGGGGTCCTGGAAATCGATGTTCAGAAGCGGGTCCGGCCCGGCCTGATCGCCGGCGCCGGCACGCCCCCGGGCACACCCCCAGGCACGCCCCCGCAGCGCTGACGCAAGCCGCGCGTCGCCGTAACGCGCCGCTTGCCACCCGGACAGCGCCCTAACGCGCCCCGGAACCTCTCGGAAGCATCCCTCCCACCCGAGATTTCCGCGGCGCGTTTTTTTGCGCTGCAGGTGGGCCGCCCCTTTGGGCCACGGCCGGCTGCCCCTGCCGCCGCGTTCAGCCGGCAGGCTGATCAACGGCGGCGCGGCGGAGTCTTCCCCGAGCGCGGCTGAGCACCGGGCCGATCGTGTTCTCGGACACGCCGGTGGCAACGCTGATCTCCCGGTACGACTTCCCTTCCAGGTGGAACATGCGGACAATTTCCGCATCGCGGACGGAGAGCTCCTGAAGCAGCCGCTGCACCTCGTCAGAGTCTTCGACGCGCTGCTCGGCGCTCTCGGCCGCCAGGTCGGGTGGCGTTTCCGCCACCGCCACGCCCGCCACCGTACGATCCAACGAGCGCTTGATGATTTCGTGGACCACCACGCGCCGCGCCACGACAGCCAGATACGTCGCCAGGCTGCTCTCGCCCCGGAAATGCCGCAGAACCGCAAAGTCGTTGCGAATCAGCGCAAGAAGAACCTCCGCGCACAGATCGTCCCGGTCTTCTGCCCCGAGAGAGATATTGCGAGCGACCGAGGTGTGGTCGACGACATGAACGATCAGGCCCAAGAACCGATCGACGAAGTCCTCCCAGGCGCGGGGCTTGCGCTGAAGACAACGTTCCAATAGATTGCGATCGATCTCCGAAAGAGCCACCTCTCGCCTCCCCGCGTACGTGACCGTCGCCCTTGGCGCCCAATGGTTGCGCGTTTGAGGAGCCAAAAACGTCAGCTTCGCGCAAATCCGCTGCGCCTGCGGGACTGACATATTTATTGTAAATCCGGGAGAAAGGCAAGGCAAGCGAAACCGCCCGCGATGCCAGGATGTCCTGCCGTCGGCCAAGGGTTGACAGACTCCTCCCGCAGCCCTATGATTCCGTCGTTTATCGGTTCAGCGGCATTCCTTCAAGTCGTTTCTCCTAAAGGAGTTGAAGCGAAACAGCAAGCGCTGCTGGCCGATCGGCCGGCAGTGAAGCAGCTGCCCTGGAGCCGGGCTTTCCCCCCCGAGCGAGTCACCAATCCCAGCCAGCACGGACAGAAACCCCCAGATTCATGGGAGACAAGGCGTCATGACCCACGTTGTGTGCAAGCCATGCTATGACTGCAAGTACACCGACTGCGTCGTCGTTTGTCCCGTCGAGTGCTTCTATGAGGGAGAAAGGATGCTCTACATCCACCCCGACGAGTGCATCGACTGCGAAGCGTGTGTCCCCGAGTGTCCGGTGGAGGCCATCTTCCTCGATGAAAACGTCCCCGAGGAATGGCATGAGTACATTGCATTGAACGCCGAGATGGCGCCGCAATGCGAGGTGATCACCGAGAAGAAGCCGCCGCTCGCCGACGAGTGACCCGGCGAGCCGGTGCCGCATCTGGGCATTGCTGCTCTGCCATCCGGGCGCATCGATCAGCCCCCGGCCGCGGACGGGATCGGTCGCCGAGACTGCCCCACGCCGGTCTACTGGCTGGCCTGCACCGTCGCGAAGACAGGCGATGCTGGAGGGATGGGCAAAGCCGTTCCCCTTTACGGGTGCCAGGGATGTATCGCCCGCAAGGCGTCGCAAGACGCTCGGCGGTTGGCGCCGGCACAGGTCGCCGCGGTTGCCCAAAAGCAAGAGTTGCGCCATCCCGGCGTGCGGATGACCGGTTTTCTCGTCGCCGTCGCAAAAAAAGCCAAGCACGTCTTGCATCGGAAGAAAAAAATTCTTTAGGATGGGGGAGTCTGGTGCGTCCTCGTGCGTTCGCATCTTGGCGATGATCGATTAGGCTGGGGAGCGACTGAGATGATCCGTTACACGTGCGATCTCTGCAAGCGGGATCTCGATCCCGAGGTTGAGTTGCGTTTTATCGTGAGAATTGAGATATCCGCAGCCTTTGATCCCGTTGATGATGGCCGCGATGACGATCGCGACTACCTCCAGGAGATTCAGGATATTCTCGAGCGCCTCGAAGACGCCGAGAGCGACCAGATCGGCGACGAGGTGCTCCAGCAGATCCGGCTGGACCTGTGTCCAGACTGCCGCAAGCAGTTCCTCAATCGACTCCTGATGCGCGAGAGCGCCAAGCTGTTCGATTTCAGCAAGAACTGACCTTCCCATCACGCCGCGCGCTGCCCGCCCGGACGCCCCGGCAAGTTCATTCGGCTTACCCTGCTGGGTGATGTGAGCGGAGGGACCATGCCTGGGGCGATTCACCAACCGATGCGCCGCCGGATCGGGCGGCCGATGACGGTTGCCGCGCCGGTGCTTCTGGCCGCGCTGGCGCAACTCTGGCTATCGTCCGATTGCCGCCCTCGCGACCCGGAAGCTCTTGGCGAGGGTTTTCACCGCGTGGCCCGCGTGGTGGACGGTGACACGCTGTTGCTCGACAACGGGGCGCGTGTCCGCTTGATCGGCGTCGACACGCCGGAGACAGTCAAACCCGATTCCGCCGTCGAGGCATTCGGCCCGGAGGCCGCCGCTTATACGGGGCGCTTCGTCGCCGATGCCGGCGGCAGGGTCTACCTTCGTTTCGACCGGGAGCGCAAGGACCGATTTGATCGCTTCCTGGCGTATGTCTTCCACGACGAGCGGATGCTCAATGAGGAGTTGGTCTTCCATGGCCTGGCCAGGGCCCGAACCGAATTCTCTTACTCCGAGGCGGTCAAACGCCGACTCCGCCAGGCGGAGGCCGACGCCAAGACCGCGGGACGAGGAATCTGGGGGCCGGACGAACATCGGTAGGGTGGTGCAGAGCGGTCCAGCCCGAACCGGCTGGAAACCGCCCGCTCGGCCATCCAGGCA
>LSQX01090394.1_pt1 | contig 35313 bp, 31 predicted proteins | sample 654561 | NCBI WGS metagenome assembly LSQX01 (sample SAMN04489861, study PRJNA283612) | anaerobic digester metagenome | isolation source: 4 biogas reactors fed with cattle manure at either 37C or 55C with and... | place: Denmark: Kongens Lyngby | collected 2014 | reverse complement strand
CAAATTAAATCATTACAGGAATGCTATGTATATATAATTATTATGTTCAATAGGGTTCCATATTATTGTTCCAATGTTTCACTGATAATGTCATAGGATAACTGCCTATTTTCAGGAGTGCCCTTTCATACTTGAATTAGCCTTTGGCAGCCTCAAACCCAGAAACTGCTTTTTCGGGTACTGCTTTACTACCTATGAAGAATGAACCCTCTAATAATTATGAAGGAATGATAACTATGAATAAGGTATTGGGCATAATTGCAGAATACAATCCCTTTCATAAGGGACACCTGCATCACCTTCAAAAGGCTAAACAATTGGTAGAACCTGACTATACCATTGCTGTTATGTCGGGTAACTTCACCCAGAGGGGTGAACCCGCCGTTATAGATAAATGGGCTCGCACACAAATGGCACTCAAAAATGGTATTGATCTGGTAATAGAGCTCCCCGCGTTATATGCATCACAAACAGCGGAGCTCTTCTCCGCCGGCGCGATACAATTGCTCCATATGACCGGACTGGTTACTCACATCGCCTTTGGTAGTGAACATAACAACCTAGATGAATTGGATATGGCAGCAAGGGTACTAGCTGAAGAACCCGCAGAATACAGAGTGCTATTAAGGTCATATCTAAATAAAGGTCTCTCTTACCCCTTTGCACGAATGAGAGCCATGCAAGAATATTTTTCTTGTGCCAATTGGGTCAAGACTATATCATCAGAACTGATTGAAAGCATTTTTAGGGGTTCTAATTCCATTCTTGCTCTGGAGTATCTAAAGGCTTTGAAAAGGCTAGAAAGCCCTATTAAGCCCGTTATAATACCTAGATTGGGTGCTTCCTACAACAGCCCGAGTCTGGAGGGAGAATTCTCTAGTGCTACGGCAATACGCAGTGCCATATTGTCTGGTAAAAGTTGGGATTCCGTTGCTGCCACTTTACCTATACCTTCTCTGGAAATATTAAAAGAGACCATTTCCAAAGGCTGGGGGCCAGTATCCATTCATTCTTTTGATCAGATGCTACTGGGGTTACTCAGGCGATCCAGTACCGAAGAAATATCCAATTGGATGGATGTAGAAGAAGGGCTAGAAAACCGCATAAAAAAACATGCCCTAGAAAGCGTTAACATAGAGGATTTTCTAAATAAAGTCAAAACAAAGCGTTATACATATACAAGGTTTCAGCGTATCCTCATTCACGCCCTCCTGGGAATAAAAACCCAGGATATATCCTATTATCAAGAAAAAGGTGGTCCCCGTTATCTGCGTATCCTTGGCTTCAACACAAGATCTATTCCTCTTTTGAGCTGTCTAAAAAAAAGGGCTGGCCTGCCAATAATTACTAAGCCGTCTCATTATTACCGCTATGGAGATAAGGATTTATGCACAATGTTCCAATATGATGTTCTTGCCGGTGATCTATATGCCCTGGCACTTCCAAACCCCGAAAACCGAATGGGTGGCAGAGAGTTTAATCAGGGTCTTGTGATGATCCAGTCTTGAATAAACGGATTCTCTCCTCAATTTCACCTATCATCTCGAGGGTTGCTCTTCTTCCTTCTTCAATAGATTCCTCTGCCCTATCAAATAACAGAGGGTTAACATCTGCGAGGTTGGGATATATGTATATCTCATCACCATTAATGCTATTGGTAACTAAGGCCAAACTCATCACATCAAAGGACTGAAGTATTATACCCAGAATATTCGAGGCATCGCCATGCTGGCCTCTGAATCCAACGTCCACACCTATTATTATGTCCGCTCCCATCTCCCTTACTACCCTGTTAGGTAAGCGCTCCAGTAACCCGCCGTCTACCAGAACCTGATCTCCTTCGAATACAGGTACAAAGATTCCAGGTATTGAGATGCTGGCCCTGACAGCCTTATAAACAAATCCTTCATTAATTATAACGCTTTGATTGCTTTTTAAGTCCACAGCAGTAATACTTAAGGGAATCTTAAGCTGATCAAAGGTCATTCCCTTGGTGAGGAGCCTGATAAGCTCTTCTATTCTCTCTCCTTTAATAAAACCCAATCTCGGCATACCTACATCATAATATGGCTTTAAATCCAAATTTTTCGCAATACCTTCCATCATTTTGGGAGTAATACCTGCAGCATAAAGAGCTCCTACTATGGCTCCGATACTGCTTCCGGCTATTAAATCCGGAATGATGCCGTGCTCTTCCAAAACTTGCAAAACCCCAATATGGGCTAAACCCCTGGAAGCACCTGCACCTAAAGCCAAACCAATTTTTGGGCTTCCCCTCATAATTAGTCCCCTTCCCAAATATAATGAATTAGTATTGAGCATTATCGCTTAATACCAGGCTTCGGAAATCAAGGGTATAGGATAAAACGTAAATATCCAAAAGCGTAATAATTAACTACTACGGATACCCTTGTTAATGGATAGGGGGGATAATCCAATTTGTCTTCTAAAACTGTACGATTGCAAAGGCTTATTATAATCCTCGCATCCCTGATTGTTATTATACTGGTTATCACCTATCCTGAGCAATCGCTTGCCGCTTCTTTAAAAGGTCTAGATACCTGGTTGAGCATTGTTTTTCCAGCTTTGCTTCCCTTTTTTATAGTATCAGAAATTATGATAGAATTGGGGGTTGTCGATTTTCTATCTGTGATTTTAACCCCTGTAATGAGGCCGATTTTTAATTGCCCCGGCCACAGTTCCTTTGTATGGATCATGAGCATCACATCTGGATATCCCACAGGGCCTAAACTAATTGCTTCCTTATATAGTGATGGATCTATAACAAAAGACGAGGCCCAACGGATGCTGGCCTTTTGCAACAATTCCGGCCCATTATTTATGATTGGGGCAGTGGGAATTGGAATTCTGGGCAACCCACAAGCGGGTAACATAATTGCAATAAGCCATTTGCTAGGTGCACTATTACTTGGTATCTTGTTCCGTTTTTATGGTGCAAAAAAAACTAGGAGTGAATTACAATTACCAAATCCAAGTATTAGCTCTGCCTTTAAAAAACTTATCAGAGGTGGTGCCAATAATAACAAATCACTTGGAACAGTCTTGGGGCAATCGGTTCACAACTCCATGGAAGCACAGTTGATTATAGGTGGATTCATTGTTCTGTTTTCGGTAGTTATAAATCTAGTACTTCAAAACATAATAAAGCCGAGCCCAGATTATCTTTCAGGTAATTGGTCTTTTCCAGACCCCGGATTACTAGAAATTATTAACCCCATTATAGCAGGCACCTTGGAAATTACCACCGGTTGTCAACTACTAGGGGAGTCTGCACTCCCCCTTAATTATAAATTAGTGGCCATCTCACTAATTATAGGCTGGGGTGGCTTATCTATTCACAGCCAAGCTATGAGCTTCTTGGCGAAAACCGATCTCTCTATGGGGGTGTATTTTCTATCCAAACTACTTCACGGCATATTTTCAGCCGTAATTACATACGCCTTACTCTCGGTTTATGAAATTGAAACGGTTGCTGCCTTTGGCATTCATGATTATCACATAAATCCGACTGCAGGTAGTACCTTTATCGCTTCCACGTATTTATTAGCATCAGGTATATTATTGTTTCTAACCCTATACCTACTTGTGACTCTCGCTAAATCAGCTATAAAACGGAGGCCTTGAGGTTCCATAACTCCCGGTGCCGTTATTTCATATTATTTAGCTCCTGACGGTTACTTTGGAGAATTTCCAATTGCTCAATTAAATAGGTCTCTACCTTTTCTAACAGCTTGTCTGCATATTCCCTGGTACCTAAACGGATTTCCTTTGCGTTGTTCTGGCAGCTTTCCATTATCTCTCGTGCCTGTTGGTAAGCTCTTTGAGTGATCTCGTTTTCTTCTATTAAGGATTCTATTTGCGCTTCAGCATCCCTTAAAATAGCCTCGGATTCTTTCTGCGCTTCTACAAGAATTCTTTGTCTTTCCATTTTTATCCATTCAGCCTGCTTAATCTCATCAGGCATATTTAATCTAATGTCCTTTATAATTTCCAAACATTTTCCTTTATTTATCAATGCCCGATTTCCAAAAGGTACGCTTGTTCCCCTTTCCAATTCATCCTCTAATACATCCAACAAACTAAGGATATTCAAGGATAATCCCCCCATCATCTTATTGTTTTTAATTTCCGATAAATATCAGGTATAATGTTCTCTGGTACTAGACCTGCTATACATCCGCCTAGACTGGCAACCTCTTTTATCATGCTGGAACTTAAAAAAGAATACTTATAACTAGTCATCATAAAGATTGTTTCAACTTTGGAATCAAGTTTTCTGTTCATCAGGGCCATCTGAAATTCATATTCAAAATCGGATATAGCTCGTAATCCTTTAATTATTACTTGTGCATCTTTACTATGTATATAATCCATAAGTAAGCCCTCAAAACTGTCTACCTCGACATTGGGCAAACCCTGAAGTGACCTTTGGATCAACTCCATTCTTTCTTCAGCTGTAAATAGGGGTTTTTTGCTATAATTCCTGGCAACTGCAACAATCACTTTATCAAACATCTTTGCTGAACGTTTAATGATATCCATATGCCCTTCAGTGACTGGATCGAAACTGCCGGGGTATACGCCTATTTTCATCTAAGCTTCATCCTTTCCTATAAAAGCTAACTCCAGTCCCGCCATATTTTCTCCTATTGAAACAATGAAGATCTGCTACCCTATCGGGCAATAGGGACTTTGCATCATGTTCTAAAATAATAATACCATGTTCATGTAAGATACCTGAATCGTTTATAGAAAATAATAAGGCATCCCCGAACCCATAATTGTACGGTGGATCTATAAAGATTATATCAAAGAGGATATCATGTTTGGCTATCCTAGTCAATAATCCTAAGGCATCACCTCTATATATATCAGATTGATCTTGGTAACCCAGACTCTCACAATTCCTTCTTATGGTTTTTACTGCATTTATGTCCCTATCGATAAAAACCGCTTTTCTTGCACCTCTACTGAGGGCTTCAAAACCCAAATTACCCGTTCCGGCGAAAAGATCCAATACTACACTGTCCAGAATCCTATCCTGTATAATATTGAATATTGATCCCTTCACTTTATCTGAAGTAGGCCTTGTGTTCCTTCCTCTTACAGCCTGTAATGGCATGCCCTTAGAGCGTCCGGCTATTATGCGCAAAGGGTTTCCTCCTAATCTTTTTAGGTACATAACATTCTAATAAAGTTTTTCCTATAGACTCTGGGATTAATGTATTCTAGGGTTCTGTTATCCCCAAAGCTAGTTCCTATTTTATCATAGATAAAAATAGGGAACAAGTATAATAGATAATGTGGATTGGCTGAATTAGCCCAATATTAAAAGGAACGGATAACCTACCCGTTCCTTTTAATTATTATCATTATCTGTTATTGGCCGCTCATCTGCTGCTGAGCCATCGCAACCAATCTCCTTGTCATCTGTCCGCCTATATGGCCTGCTTGCTTTGAAGTTAAATCCCCATTATACCCTGGTTTCAAATTAATACCTATCTCATTGGCAATCTCAAATTTCATGTTGTTAAGGGCGTCTCTAGCTGCTGGAACGACTTTCTGATTACTAGTGGGCAATATCTTCACCTCCTGTTGTCGAATGTAGTATTAATTTGTCCAAAAATATGTTTTTTACACTGGTAAATAAAGTTTTTTCAATCCTTCATGGGGTCTTGTACAGAAAGAATTTCCAATCAATTTAACACAACTTCCCCCATGCTCCGATTAAATTTGCTATAGGCTCTTTGTAGTATAGCATTTTTATATTCATAATCCCTCAGCTCCATTATTTCTTCTACCGCCTCCTTTGTTTCATTTAGTATATCTACATCCCTAAGAAGATCGGCAATTTTTAGTTGAGGCAGTCCATGTTGCTTTAACCCAAGAAATTCTCCAGGTCCTCTAAGCTCCAAGTCTTTTTGTGATATTTTAAAGCCATCGTTAGTTTTTACCATAATGTCCATTCTTTCTCTGGCATTATCACTATTTGCATCGGCTATAAGTATACAGTATCCCTGGTCCTTGCTTCGGCCAACCCTCCCCCTCAATTGATGTAGTGCTGCCAATCCAAATCTATCAGCGTTCTCAATAACCATCAGATTGGCGTTGACTACATTTACTCCAACTTCAATAACCGTAGTGGATATCAATACATCTATATTCCCACCTTGAAAAGAACTCATAACTTCTTCTTTTTCATCCGCTTTCATTCTGCCGTGAATAAGGCCTAGTCTTAGATTGGAAAGAGGGCCTTTTCTTAGGGTATTAAACATCTCTGTTGCCGATTCGGCATCTATCTCCTGTGATTCATCTACCAATGGGCATACCAAATACGACTGATAGCCCAACTCTACCTGCCTGCATATAAAGGCATATATACGACTCCTCATGGAAGATGGAACGTGATAGGTCTTGACCGGTTTTCTACCCGGAGGCAATTCGTCTATTACGGATATGTCCAAGTCTCCATAGAGTATCAAGGCCATTGTTCTTGGTATAGGAGTAGCTGACATTACCAGGATATGTGGATTCTTTTTGCCCTTTTGTACAATGGTGGCTCTCTGCCTCACACCAAACCTATGCTGTTCATCAGTGATAACTAATCCAAGTCTATGAAATTCTACATCATCCTGTAAAATCGCATGTGTTCCTACAACTATATTTATTTCACCGTTGGATAAGAGCTCTTTAACCCTGTCCTTTTCTCTTTTTGCCATACTCCCGGTCAGAAGAGCTACCCTAACCTCCATTCCCATGAAAAGTCGTTCCAAGGTTTCCAAATGTTGTCTGGCCAGGATTTCCGTAGGAGCCATTAAAACCCCCTGGTATCCATCCAAATTAGCCGCATATAAGGCTATAGCTGCAATAACTGTTTTTCCTGAACCGACATCCCCATATACAAGACGGTTCATAGGTACATTGCTTTTTAAGTCACGGAATATTTCGCCTACCACTCTTGTCTGTGCTCCGGTCAAGTGAAAACCCAGCTTCCTTACAAAATCGGCCATAGCATCATTATCCCACCTGATTAACAATCCATTTTTTTTCTTTATTCGCTTTTCCCGCTGACCATGGAGGGCCAATTGCATTAAGAACAGTTCTCCGAATATCAAACGTCTCTTTGCTTCTTCCAAGGCAGCCTGATCCTGGGGATAGTGTATGTTTCTGAGTGCATAAGCCTTACCAGCTAAATCGTATTTCCTCATTATGATTTCAGGAAGATCTTCATCTATATTTTCTTCAATTATCCCAATGATATTCTGAGTCAGGTTTCTAAAATCATTCTGAGTCAATCCCTCTACCAAGGAATAAATTGGTTCAATCCGTTCCACATTATGAAAACTCGGTCTGTATTCCTCTACTATTGGGTTTTGAATCTGCAGCTTACCATAAAATCTTACTGCCTTTCCATATATATAGTATTGGGTATTCGTATTGTACTGTCTTGCCTTATAGGGCTGATTAAACCATATGCAGGTTACCTCTCCAGTCCCATCTGTTGCAGTCCATTCCAAAATGGACAAACCTCTGTGTTTCCTAATTAACTTAGGTTTGCCCTCAAATTTTCCGCACAAGGATACTATTTCTCCACTTATAACTGATTTCATACCGCATATCTTCGGGTGTGTTTTATAATCCCTGGGATAAAAGTACAGAACATCCTCTAATGTTTTGATATTCATCTTTGCCAGGAGTTCAGTCTTTTTGGGTCCAATCCCCTTTATTATGTTAACTGATTTTTCCAGCAGACTCATATTATTTCACCTACAATACATGTATAGAAATTAAAGAAAAGACTGGGAAGTATTTCCCCAGCCTGCATTTTATTGTCCTTATTTGACAAACCTATAGAAATTATACAGTTAATCATTCAACAGATATAATATAGTAATATAATGGTTGACCTCCAGGATGCATTTCAATGTCCAAATCAGGGTAGTTTTCCTCTAAATAGGATACTATTTCCTCCGCCTGCTCCTCTTCAATATCCTGCCCATACAGTAAGGTGACAATCTCGCTATCGTCGTCCAGCATCTTTTCCAATAACGAAGTCGTTATCTCTCTAATATCCTTACCTGCTGTAACAATCTCTCCGTCTGCCAGCCCTATTATATCATCCTTTTTGATGGTTATCCCATTATATTCCGAATCCCTGACAGCGTAGGTCACCTGACCGGAACTAACACTATCCATAGATTCAGTCATATTGGCAATATTTGTATCTATATCTGATTCTGGATTAAAGGCTAATATGGCTGCCAAACCTTGGGGAATCGACTTACTGGGTATTACAACAATATTACTATCGCTTATTTCTTGTGCCTGTTTTGCGGACAAAATAATATTGCTATTGTTAGGTAGGACAAAAACATTTTTAGCGTTGGTCTGTTCCACTGCCTTGGAAATGTCTTCAATACTGGGGTTCATTGTCTGTCCTCCTTCTATAACGTAATCAACAGACAGATCTCTAAAAATGGAACTTATCCCATCCCCCATAGCTACTGCCACAACGCCGTATTCCTTTTGCTTTGTCTCTATTATTACATGACGATGTTGTTCTTTCATGTTATCAATTTTTATCCCTGATAATTCACCAAATCTCAGAGCCAGTTGCAGAGCCTTCCCTGGCATATTGGTATGTACATGAACCTTAATAAGATCCAAATCCCCTACCACTACGATGGAGTCTCCCAGGTTGGAGAGCCTGCTCTTCAATTTTTCTATATCTTCTTCGGTTACATGGGAAAACAAGTTTTTTATGAAAAATTCAGTACAATACGCAAACCGTATATCTGCCTCAATCTCTATTTCAGGGCTTATATCGGCCATTTTCTCTTCCGAAATAGGCATTAAGCCAATATCCAAGGTACCATCAAGGGCATGGCTTGCACCAATTAGTATATACAAGACTCCCATTCCTCCGGCGTCTACCACTCCTGCCTCTTTAAGGGGAGGTAACATTTCCGGTGTTCTATCAAGAGTGCTTTTTGCAATCTTTATAACTTCACTACTAAAAGATTCAAAATCTGGATGTTTTTTGCTAATTTTTATTGCCTCTTCACCGGTTACCCGGGCGACAGTCAGCATAGTCCCTTCAGTCGGTTTCATAACAGCTTTATAAGCGGTTTTTGCACCCTCTTGAAAGGCTATTGCACACTCTCGGGTAGACATCTTCTCTTTGTCTTGTAATGCCCTGGAAAACCCCCTGAATAACTGGGATAAAATAACACCAGAATTTCCTCTAGCTCCCTTTAAAGATCCCTTAGAAATAGCATCTGCTACTTGTGCAACTGTGTTTGCATTTGTACCTTGCATTTCTTTTATCGCAGCCATCATGGTCAGGGACATATTGGTTCCTGTATCTCCATCAGGAACAGGAAAAACATTTAAGGCGTTTAATGCTTGTTTGTTCTCTTCTAAAAACTGTGCAGCCGCCCAAAACATTTCCCTTAGTTTAATTCCGTCTATATATTCAATACCCAATGCTTTACCTCCTTTGGCGACAGAAACTTATACCCTGACACCTTCTACCATTACGTTAATTTTTTTAACATTCATGCCTGTTAGATTCTCAACATTATATTTTACTGTTTCAATAATATTTTTGGCCACCGCAGAAATTGAAATACCATATTCTACGATTATGAAAAGGTCTATAACAATTTCATCGTCCTGAGTATATACCTTAACACCCTTGGAAAGATTCTCCCTGCCCAAAAGTTCAACTATACCGTCTGTAGCCCGCTTTGATGCCATTCCTACAATTCCATAACACTCTATAGCGGATACTCCTGCAAGGGTGGCAATTACCTCATCTGCAATAACCATTTCACCTAAAGGATTGGTTTTTCTTGCACTCACTGACCTTCCTCCTCTCCTCTACCTAGTATTTAGATCCAATCACAAGCATTATAGCAACCTATCGAGCATCGATAGGTCAAACCAGTCTCAAATGTTATGTTATATTCTATATTATAATCATGTATCCTGCAATATGAAAATCATTTAAGTTGTTTTGAGTACACTCTAATAGAACCAACACCGCTAAAACCGCTTTTTGTAAATTTTATCCTTTTATCGCTATAGAAAGAACCTGGCGTTATAATTCCTTCAATATCCTGATAATCATGGGGTCCAAGAAGGTTTTGCAGCGAATTCATGACTTCAATTTCTATTTTATTGTTCCCCGTTTTTAAATGTTGAGTAATGTTCAATTCATACGGTTCCCAACCTAAAATTCCGGCCTCCTTGCCATTTATATATATTCGAAAAGCAACTCCCCATAGCTCGTCTAAACTCAACTGAATACATTTATCGCTGGACAATTCCCCTTCAAATGTAAAATCCTGATGATAAACCATTTTCCCGGAATAAAATGGATATCCATTCTGTGTCCAATCCCCCAAGGCTATACTGTCTTCTTCCCATATTGCAAATTCACCATTTACCGGTCTGATTTTGAAATCCCCTATTATGTATATGCTTTCTATACTTGACAATACACCGTAACTATCTGTTGATAGAACAACTTCATTTTCCCCGACTATTACGTAATCCTTTATATCGTATACCTGGAAGGCCCTATCCTTATAGGTGGAATCATGAGGTCTCACTGTATTCCCGTTGACGGATACGGTGAATAAATCCGTAGATTCAGCAGCTAAACGAATAGCGCCCGTGATTTCCTCCATTAACTTAAAGGAATACCTTGTTTTTAACGAGAAAACCCTATTTCTCTTCTCCTGGGTATAGGTCCAGGGCTGTGGTGCAAATATATTACTGTCATCCAGTCCCAACTGCTTTCTGATTTCATCATGAATTGCCACCACATTTTGGGGTTCTGTCCATTGGCCATTGTCTATTGAAACACTACAGGAATTGACTGTCAAGGCATTATAGTCCTTACGGTTTACCTTCCAATCATTTATTTTTAATTCCTTTACTAAGGTTTTTACCGGACTTTCACAATCAATACCTATGAAAGCAGAAGAACCTCCATCCATTATCAAGAGGTGAGACCCTGCAGGATAAAGAATCAGGTCTACGTATCTCTTGTCATCCTTCATATAGGAAAACAACTCCTCTTTTTCTCCACTTGTAGGATCCCAGCTTTCAATTCTCCCAACGGTTGGCTCAACCTGCAAGCGTATTTCATGCCTCTTTTCCCTGCTATAATTGCAAAGAAAGACTATTTGCCTATTACCCACTATCCTCTTATGAGTGTATATATCCTGAACCTTACTCCCGCTTAAGTCTTCCACCAGGATACGCTCGAGATTAAATGCACATAAATCACCTATTAAATCGTCAATGTTGCAATTAATTATATAATCTCCACTGAAGAAGTCAACCAATTCTATATCATAGTTTCCATCCAAAAGGCTGGGAGTGGTTCCGGTTGTAATTATTTTGCCACCACTTTGGATAAATTCCCTTAACAATTTAAGGTTCGTTCTCCTCATAACCGTCATATCCGGTAAAATGATAATGGAATATCTGCCCTTTCCTAATACAAATTTCCCCTCATCAACCTTCCCATGCCTTTCAATGATAATGTCATCACCTAAATCAAAGAGATAACCGGATTGACACAAGGTACGAACTAGCCCTTTTATGGAATTAGATATCTTTTCAAGGCTTGGGTTATTATCGTTTAGCACATCAAACTCTGTCCAAGTGGAACTTGACGGGTGTAACACCAAAATATCGGCCTTATAATCTCCCTGGGACATAATATAGCTCATCCTGGCCAAATAATCCGCTATGATATGGTAGCTATCCCAATAGGGTTGGTGATCCAGGTATGATGGTGGAAAATCTCTCTTCCTATACCCTTCTATGGAATAAAGGACCAGGTGTTGACACATAAGATTAATGCCCAGTGCAAATTGCCAATCTGCCACCCTTTTCATCTCTGCAAAATCCAGATCCCAGCCGGATGCACCAAAAGTCTCGGATAGAATCCGTTCCTTTCCCAACTGGTTGCCGACACTGGATACTTCCTTGACTATTAGGTCATTCCCCACCTGCTCTATTTCATCCTTGGTGTTAAAGAGCATGTCTATACCAGGATATTGCATAAATTCGTAATGGGGCATTACACTGCCGCTATGGGTTGGATTAGGAAATGCATGTTCCCAATAATGACCCGTTAGCTTAAGATTATTTCTTTCACACCATTGGTATATATTTTGTACAAAAAATTCATTAAAGAGCCTGGTTATGACATCCCAATAATCGAACCTGATTTTCTTATAATTGTTTATCTTAAAAAACAATTCAGGTAAATGATCTGTAATACAATACCCCTTCTGTTCTCTAAAGAATTCCTCGAATTGATAAGTCCAGGGTAAATAATTTTTACCCGCTGTATTTACATTAAAATTAGGCTCATCGGTAAAGATTCCGGGTATAGTATCCCCAAAATGTTCCTTCAAAACCTCCTTATATTTTTCGTGAGTGATTTCGATAAATTTATCTACTGCAGCCTTATAGCAAAGGTCAGTATATGGCTTGTTGTTACATCTGCCCAGTTTATCCATATACACAATTCTAAAAACCCATACCGGAGTATCTTCCTTATCTGCATCATTCGTTGGAATGTTTGTGATATCTTCATATAAAAGCTCTTGTCCACATCCACGAGGTATATATACTTTTAATTTCGAATCTATTTCATCTATCTTATTGCATGGTACTTCAAGCATCTCCAAAGCTTTTGCACTGTATTCCGGATTATCCTCTACAACCATACCCCCCGCACTGCCACTTGGGAATCTATCCTCATCATAGAGCCATGCCTTCATTCCCAAATTATCCGCCTCATTTACTGCAGTGCTAACAGCCTTCATGAAGTCTTCACCAAGATATTCATCCACTAGTCCACCCCTGGGATGCATATAAAATCCGCCTATTCCCTGCTCATGCATTTGATGAATTTGTCTAATTATTTCATCTCCATCCATTTTGTGGTTCCATGACCAGAACGGTGCTGAACGATATTCCATAGGACAGTCTCTAAAGCTTTTATAGTCCATCATTGGCTCTTCCCTCCTATACTTAACAGCCTGATACACCCTTTAATGCAAACCTTACGGATAAAAAATATCATTATTCTCAGAGTCCCTACACTATGTATCTTAAAGTATTTGGTCAAATATTACAAGGTAAAATGAAGCATAGTTTGCTGTAAGTAAAAAAACTCCAAAAAAAACCTGGTAGAAATTCTACCAGGTTTTTGGTTAAGTACAATTTACTTTAGACCTTCGTTTAATTCATCCAATACAGGCTGAACTCTTGGCATCATGGATTCAACCCATGCCTCCCATTCTGCGGCAGGATCAGCATTTGGATTAGCGATTATCTCTGATAGCTTTGTCTTCGCATCCATACCGAAGTTGCCGTATTTATCCTTTTCAGGAGCTGAGAAGAATGCCATATCGTAATTTACAGGCTTAACCTTAAAGTTCAGCTCATTCAGTTTTTCATACAGGCCTACAAACTCATTAATACCATATTCCATGGCGGTATGATTAATCTCCGGTACCAAGGTAGCAGGTGTAAATGCGCCAAAGGCATAATCTGCATAAGGACTTACATATCTGTCGGTTTCAGGATCAATTTCCCAAAGTACCTTAACTTCACCATTGGCATCGATCTCATAGTCTTGACCTTCAAATCCCAATTCGTTGAAGAGTAGTCCTTCCTCGGAGTTCAGGAAATCCCAGAATTCGAGTATGCGATTCATTTTTTCCTCATCAACTTTATTGGAAAATGCGGTAACTGTCCAATAGTCCTCGGTTTGGGTTAGCCAAACATCGCCATTTCGGTCTTTAACTATTGCCGGACCCATATCTGTATCTTTTTCAATAACTCCATTTTCTAGCATTTCCTTACTGAAGTTATTAAATACGCCTACGCCACCCTGATATCTGGCAAAAGCGCGGCCACCTTTGAATAGCTCTTCATCTTCTCCACCGCTAAAGCCCATATTATCCTTCCAGATGAGGCCATCCTGGTACATCTTCCAGGTTTCAACAACTTCTTCTTTATAGCTGTCCAGGGTTGGTGGCCATACCCACTCATCATCTACCTTGATGTATGCGCAGGTCTCATTTCCTTCAGCCGGAACAGATCCTATAAAGAGTACCGATGCATGTGGGAAAGCCCATGGAGGCATTACCAGACCAGCTGTATTCCCAGCACCATTTCCACCAGGATCTTTTTCTATGACTGTCTTAATAAGAGTCTTCCATTCTTCCCATTCATAGACGTCGTCTTCATTGTAAAGCCCAACTTCTTTAGCCCAATCCCTACGATATAGCCATACAGAGGTATAGGTGTTCTTAACCATTGGATCATATCTTCTTGAGGATGGCCATGCATACAACTCACCATCAACTTCCAGATGCTTGAATGATTCCATGTTGTCAACCCTATCTTGAAGATTGGGATACTTGGCAATCATATCATATGGAATAGGAGTAAAGGCACCTTGTTTAGCCCAGGTCTTGTATTGGTTTGATTGGGCTCCTTTTAGATCCCACCATATAAGGTCTGGAGTATCGTTAACACTTATCCAGTTGTTAATCTTTTCGTTCCAATCACCCCAGTTTACAGGCCAATACTCGAACTCTAGACCAAATTTTTCCTTAACGTAATCCATTTTTGGATTGTTGCCGTTCTTCTCGGCATCCATTACGTTCATTGAAACAGTAATAATTTCCCGATCAGAAGTTGAGGGTTCTTCCTCATCTTCCTTATCCTTATCCACTACCTCTTTATCACCAGGATCAGCAGGATCGGTCTTGTCAGGTTCCTTGCTTGTTCCACAACCAGCAATGATACCCAACAATAAAATCATTGCAACTAACAAAGATAATAGCCTTTTAGTTGACATAATTTTGAGACACTCCTTTCATTCTTGTCACCATATATTATTTATACAGTAAATCCGGTATTTGTAACACCGGGTTTTACTCAAATTTGGTCATTCCTTAACGGCCCCCAGTGTTAAACCTGAAAGAAAATATCGCTGTAGGAACGGATATAGCATCATTATGGGAAACATTGTAACCACAACCGCAGCCATCTTAATGGAATCCCCGTATACATCGGGCTTTTCCTGTCCTGGCAGTAGCTGTTGGCTTAGGAACTGTGCATCCTGAATTATTTGCCTTAGTATCAATTGAAGGGGCTGTTTTTCTACCTTTCTTATAAAGAGTAGCCCATGCCACCATTCATTCCATTTGTCTACCGCATAATAGAGTGCAAAAGTAGCTAAAATCGGTAGGGAAAGGGGTAAAATTATACGAATCAAGATAGTGAAGTCCCCTGCTCCATCTATTTTAGCCGACTCCTCAAGTGATGGGGGTATTCCGGTAAAGAAGTTTGAAACAATAAGCATATAAAAAACATTTATTCCTGTAGGCAAGATCATTGACCAAAGGCTGTTAGTCAAACCAATACCATTAATAATTAAGAAGTACGGAATAATACCTCCTGAAAAATACATGGTAAAGACTATTAAGAATCTAATAGCTCGCCTTCCAGGGATATTCTTGGTTAAGGCATAAGCACACAGGACGGTTAGAAGCATGCTGTAAAATGTGCCTACCAGGGTTATGAAAATTGAATTTCCAATTCCGTGCCATATCAAACGAAAATCAAAAATAAACCTATAATTGTCCCAGAGAACCTCTTTAGGCCACAGAAGCAAAGGAGATCTGACATATACCGCCTGGGGTACCAATGATACCAGAACAGCGTTATAAAAGGGTAATATTACAGATAAGGAGAGTAACGACATTATCAACAGTAATATTCCATCTCCAACACTAAATCTGCGTATACGATTCTTTTTTGGAACTTTAATATCCAAGGGAGCTTTTTGTGTTGTATCCGCCATTTCACGTCACCTCCTTAAATTATACCGTCATGACCGGCTCGTCTGGCAATTGAGTTTGCGGTCATTATTAGGACGAAGTTGATAACGTTTTTAAACAATCCTACGGCAGTAGGAAATCCCATATCCATAGAAACCCCACGTCCAAAGGTAATACGATAGACATAGGTGTCAAGGATATCGGCCACTGGATATACCGGCGGCGTATATAGGTTAAAGATCTGATCAAAACCTGCCTCCATAACCCAACCCACGCGGAGTAGCAATTGGATTACAATAATACCCATAATACCAGGAATGGTTATATGCCATATTTGTTGCAACCTATTGCATCCATCGATAGTTGCTGCTTCATAATATGAAGGATCAATTCCCGCTATTGCAGCAAGATATATGATTGTTCCCCAGCCCGCTTCTTTCCATATATCCGTTAGGATGAGGAAGGATCTAAAGGAGGACTTGGAATAAAGCATATTCCAGTTCGTTGCCATTTCGGGAGAAATAAGGGCAATAACCTTCTTTATTACACCGCTGTCTCCGAACATATTGAGGACAAGTCCTGAAACTATAACCCAAGATAAAAAATGAGGAAAGGTAAGTATTGTCTGAGTAAATCTACGGAAACGATTAAAATATACTTCATTGATCATCAAGGCAAGGATTATCGGAACTGGAAAACCAAAAATAATCCTGTAAAGGGATATAATAATAGTGTTTTTAAAAGCAACAAAAAATTCCGGTTCAACTGTCATACGCTTGAAATGATCAAACCCAATCCAGGGGCTTCCCGTAATCCCTTTATTTAGCATATATTCCTTGAAAGCTAGTTGTAAACCGTAGAGGGGAAGGTACTTAAAAATAATGAAAAACGCCATCGGTAAAAGAAGCATTAAATAAAAATATCTGTTACGCCATATTTCTTTCTTTAGGTTAGTTTTGCCAAGTGGCCTACTAAGTGATCGATTTGTAGCCATAGTCTACAATTCCCCCTTGTTCTCTGCCTAGTACAATAAATTGCTAATAAGATTGCTTTATCAAAAATTTATTTACTAACTCAGGATATTAGGAATAGTAAGCAGCTTACTTAATGAATTTATTATATACCCATTAACTCATTTTGGCAAGTATTAAAAACCTTAAGCACTAGAATATGGTATTCCCTTATATGACCCGGCAAGAAAGGTGGAATCCTATTACTATATTCTAGTGGTATGTATAATATGCAATATTTATCAACCGTTGAATCTGCTAGACTTAATTTGTAGTTTTATATTCCGTTTTTTCTTGTCAAATTATCTTCTTAGTGGTACAATGTCTATGTTTGTTTAATTGATGTAGTCCAAATGAATCTTTTACGCCATTGTTTTTAAGGAGGTGTAGGAAATGGCAAGAGTATGCGATATATGTGAAAAAGGAAAAATGTCCGGAAAAACCATCAGTCACTCTAACAGAAAAACCAATAGATTTTGGCAACCAAACATAAAAAAAGTAAGGGCCATAGTAAACGGCAGCCCTAAAACTGTTAAGGTCTGCACTCAGTGCATCAAGTCAGGAAAAGTAGAAAGAGCCCTTTAATAAAGGGCATAGAAAAACGTGCGTACCAGCACGTTTTTTGTCTATCTGTAATCTTTGCGGCAAAACTTCCTTATCAATCTACCTAGAAACTCCGGTAGTTTTATGACATAGATTCTCATAGGGCTCACCTCCGCCCCATCAGAAGTAAAACTCCCAAACCAATCAGAAAAAGGCCAAATAAAACCATCCAAGCCCATATGGGAATATATATAAGTATTAACAACACTCCACCTGCGATTAAAACAATAGAGATTAGTCTATCCCAAAAAGGGGCCTTTCTTTTAAAATACCGGTTCATCATAGTTTCACTTCCCCGTATATTACATATGCTTTATTCTATGCATTTATCATAGCTTGTGTGACAGCGGGGTTTAAGATGTACTACCACAGGGTCATATTATGATTGCTAAATACCTTCTGCTACTTCTTTCAGTCTCTTAATCATAACTTTTGGATTCTGGGATTTGAATATGGCTGATCCCGCTACAAAAACATTGGCTCCGGCCAATCTTATTTCCCTTATATTATCGATGGATATCCCCCCGTCTACTTGAATATCAATATCCAAACCCGATTTGCAGATTATCCTTTTAAGATCTTTAATCTTTTCCATGATTGCCGGTATAAACTGTTGCCCACCAAATCCGGGGTTAACACTCATAAGCAAGATCATATCCAAATCGTCCAGCACATAATTCAAAACTTCCAAGGGAGTTGATGGATTTAAAGATACCGCTGCCTTAATACCCCTTCGCTTTATCTGTTGGATAGCTCCATGTAAATGTGGCAATACCTCTGCATGGACAGTTATTATATCAGCTCCGGCATCAACGAAATCGTCTATATAATCCATAGGATTATTCATCATTAGATGAACATCAAAGGGTAGACGCGTTCTGCTCCTTAACGCTTTTATTACAATAGGCCCAATGGTTAGATTAGGCACATAATGCCCATCCATAACATCGATATGAATGTAGTCGGCTCCTCCATCATCCAACATTTCAACCTGTTCTCCCAATCTGGAAAAATCAGCCGAAAGAATTGACGGTGCTATCTTTATCCCCATATATTCCTCCTGAACTCCCTTAATTCGTTTAGTATTCCTATATATCTTTGGTAGCGCCCCTCCGATATCATTCCCTCGGATACAGCCTCCTTTACCCTACATCCGGGTTCTTGGTCGTGAACACAGCCATTGAACCTGCATTCATGATTATAATCGAGAAAATCAGGATACAGATATGCCAGGTCCTGGGGTTCCAGTTCATCCATATTCATAGTGCTAAATCCAGGAGTGTCAACTATCATAGCTCCAGAAGGCAGGCTCAATAGCTTGGTATGCCGGGTGGTATGCCTACCCCTGTTAATCTTATAGCTAAGATCACCAGTTTCCAACTGCTTCTCTGGATATAGGATATTTATTATTGATGACTTCCCTACACCTGATTGGCCTGCTAAACTGACAACCTTTCCTCTGATGGTTTCATGAAGTTTTTTAAATCCAATTCTCCCTTTGCAGGATAGAGCCATAATTGGATAATCGGTAGACTTATAGATGTCAATGATTTCATCTATGGTGCCAGCTTCCACCAGATCCGTTTTGTTTATTAACAGTAGTACCTCCACTTCATTGTATTCGGCACTTACCATGAGTTTATCCACCAAATAGTAATCGGGCATAGGATGGGTAGGTGCAATAACGATTCCTAAAATATCTATATTCGACACGGCAGGACGGAGCAGTTGATTCTTTCGGGGCAGTATTTCTATGATGGCCTTATCTGCCATTGACACAAGGACATTGTCTCCTACCATTGGTACAATATTATCCTTTCTGAATATGCCTCTAGCTCTACATCGAAGGATCTCACCGTTGATTAAAACATCGTAGAAACCACCTACACCCTTTGTAATTACACCCTTTTCCATTAATCAGCATCTCCCCCTTTTTTTGTGAAATCTACTGTTGTTTCAAAGGACAACTCGTCATCTATATAAACTTTATATTCTGCTACACCTGTGCCTACCAGCGGAATAATCAGCTCTTCTTCACTTACCGTATGAAATCTATTATAGACTTCGCTAGTCTTACCATTTTGGGTCTTTTTGACAACTATATTAACCGTTATCCTATCAGTTATGGTGGAAAGGTCAATACTAATTTCCTTAGGATAGGTAGGTTGCGGTCCCAAACTTAGGACCAGGTCAATCACCCTGTACTCCGAAACTACATCTCCATGCTTTAAGCTCTGTTCGATTACAGTACCCTTGCTGGCTGTTTCGTGGTATCTTTCCTCCTTTACCTTTCCAAACTTCAGCTTATCCCCCTCGATCATCTGCTTTGCCACATCGAGTTTCTGGCCTACATAGTTTCCTACGATTACTACTTTTTCCTCCGGGCCCAGACTTATGGTCAACCAGATCTCTGAGTTTTTAGGAACTTCTGTATTTTCCTCCAGAGATTGGCCTATGACTGTATCACTGGGGTATTCACTGTTTACATATTGATGCTCACCAATTATAAAGCCTTCGTTTTCAAGAATTATCTCCGCCTCGCGGATGGTCCTTTGTTCAACATTAGGAACAACCACGGTCTCGGGACCCAGGCTTATGATCACTTTCACGGTAGAATCCGGTTTTACCTTGGTACGCATATCCGGATTCTGGGAAATAATACGGCCTGGCTCCACGTTCTCATCATATGCACTTCCATCCTCTTTAAGGTGCAAACCAAGCTCCCTCAAATATTGATTTGCATCGTCATAGGTCCAATCAACTACATTGGGAATCTCAATTTCCTTTGATGTAAAGTTGTTGTTATATACACGCATACCTATATAGAAAGCTAATCCCATTATAAAGATAAAAAGAAATATCATCACGACTGCCCTTACCCAAGGCTTCCTTTTTGGGTTTATTATATCTTCACCCTCGGATAAGGCATCCTCGGCTTCCAAGGGATCATCTATATTGATTGGCTTTAATACCTGTGTTGGTGCATCACTATTATAATTAGCGACAACAAAATCACCATTTGGCTCCTCCAGGGCCCGTTTGAGATCCTTAATCATCTCCCCTGCGTTCTGATAGCGTTCTTCTGGTAACTTGTTAATGGCTTTTTGTATCACGGCTTGGAGACTCTTGTAAATCTTCGGATTAATCTCTCCAGGGGGCTGTACCCTTTCCTGAATGTGCTTTATGGCTATTGAAACAGCGGTATCACCTTCAAAGGGCAAAGTCCCGGTAGCCATCTCATAGAGAACTATGCCCAGGGAGTATAGGTCAGATTTTGCATCTATATACCCACCCCTGGCCTGCTCAGGTGAAAAATAGTGGACAGATCCTATTACACTCGGACCTGCCAAGGTTACGGTAGATGAGGTTACAGCCCTGGCTATTCCAAAATCCGCCACCTTAACCGTATAATCATTCCCTATCAATATGTTTTGTGGCTTGATATCCCTATGAATTATTCCGTTTTCATGGGCATGTTCCAGTGCTGCCGCTATTTGCAGGGCTATTCTGATCGCTTCTTTGGATTCCAGATTCCCTTTTTCTCTTATAAAATCCTTAAGGGTTTTGCCCCAAACATATTCCATTACTATATAATATATTCCGTCCTCTTGACCGACATCGTAGACATTAACTATATTGTGGTGGGATAGACTTGCTGCTGCTTGGGACTCCCTTTTAAAGCGGTATACAAACTCTTCGTCTTCTACCAATTCCGGTCTAAGTATTTTTACAGCAACAAATCTGTTCAGGAGACGGCACTTTGCCTTGTATACAATGGCCATTCCTCCGGCACCTATTTTTTCAATCAGCTCGTATCTCCCGCCAAGAATTTCACCCAGCAACAGCATCACCCCTCTTTCTTCATGTTGATATATTTGATGGCTACAACGGTAACGTTATCCAAGCCTCCTCTTTCCACAGCCTGATTAACCAAGCCAGAGGCAAGCTCCTGCATAGAATGAGCCGATTCAACTAGATCAATGTTTTCTTGCAGATCTACATGAAGGATTAATCCGTCGGTACACAGAAGAATGATATCATCCTCTTCCAGCGGGATTTTATGGCAGTCTATATCTATATCATTCTCAGTGCCCAGAGCTCTGGTTATAATGTTTTTTTGAGGATGCTTATCTACCTCATCCGGCGTAATTGTGCCGTTGTCCAACAATTCCTGCACCAGGGAATGATCCTTGGTTAATTGCCTTATTTGACCATTTCTAATAAGATACCCCCGACTATCCCCAACATGACCCAGGTAGAGGACCCCATTGGAAAAATATGCCGAGACCAAGGTTGTGCCCATTCCATTGTATGACTCATTGGACAGGGACACCTTAAATATCTTATTATTGGAAACCTTGATAGCCTCTTCAATGAGCCCTAAAGGCTCATGAGTATTTTCATCCCTACCCATCCTAACAGACAAGTAATCTATTATAGTTTCCACAGCCATGCGGCTTGCCAGTTCTCCGGCGTTATGTCCCCCCATACCATCGGCTATCAAAGCCAGGTTCTGGAATTTATTGGTACTTGGAATATAGTAATAATCTTCATTGGATTTTCTAACCATACCTTTGTGGCTATATCCACCATATTCTAATAACACTTACCCCACCTCACCTTGTTGCTCCTTTAACCGATGGATTTACCATCCTCTAATCAAGGATTCACCCTACAATGCAGATTGATTGCTCGTAGTTTGACAGCTATTATCCTTCATACGGATATAAATCATTTTAACACTCCCAATGCCCAATATGAACAAGGCCCGGGTTTATCTTTGTAAAGTGTCTACATATCCCCTTTTTAATTGACCACATGCTCCACCTATTTCATGTCCCAGTTCCCTCCGTCTCGTCACCTGAATACCTGCAGATCTGAGACTTTTTTCAAAAAGCTGGATTCTGACCTCCGGACTTCGCCTATATGGTGCACCTTCAATAGTATTTATGGGAATGATATTCACATGACAGGGAAAATCTTCAAGCAACCGACCCAATTCCTCCGCTTGTTCCACTCCATCGTTAACACCTTCCATGAGGGAGTATTCGAAGCTCACCCTTCTCCCAGTTCTTTCAAAATAGTATTTTGCCGCTTCAACAACTTCTCGTACACTGTAAGCCGAAGCCACTGGCATAATTCTACGCCTTGATTCATCGTTTGGGGCGTGTAGGGATACAGCCAAAGTAATGGGCATATCCATGTCAGCCAGTTCCCTCATCCTGGGCACCAGACCACAGGTGGAAAGGGTTATATTTCTAAAGCTTATGTTTAGGGTATTGGGATCGTGTATCAGATTCAGGAATTTTACGACATTATCATAATTATCCAAGGGTTCACCGCTACCCATGAGGACTACGTTACGAATGTTGCGTTTTTCGGCTTCACCCAGATCGGCATTTACCATCAGTACCTGCCCCACCATCTCCCCTACCTCTAAATTACGTATGAGGCCCTGCCTGGTGGATTCACAAAAACTGCAGCCCATTCTACAGCCAACTTGGGTGGACAAGCATAGGGTGTTCCCATAATCATATCTCATTACAACACATTCTATTATATTACTATCATGGAGTAAACACAAATATTTTATCGTATCGCTATTATCAGAAGTCATTTTTTTTATTTGCTTTACTCTCCCAATCATGTATCTTTCCTTCAGCTTTATCCTGGTGTGCTTAGGTAGATTGGTCATATCTTCAAAACTCTTTGTTCCTCTATACAGCCAGTTAAGTAGCTGCTTACCCCTAAAGCTCGGCTCCCCTATTTGCTTTAATATATCCGTGATTTCTTCCGGTGATTTATCCAATATATCTTGTTTCATAACTGCTTTTATACGGTCCTCCTCATCTTTGCAATAAAGAATCCATCTACACCATGACGGCCGGGGAATAATTGAATCATTCCCTCACCTATAATTGCATCTCCAATGTTCTGAGGTAAATCCCGACTGAAATCCTCCATAACAAACTCGGGATATTCCCTAACAAACCTTTCAATTACCTTATGATTCTCCCAAGGATTAATTGTACATGTACTATAAACCAGAATTCCTCCCGGTTTAACATATCTTCTACAATTGTACAATATATTCCATTGTAGCCGGTAAAGGGATTCCATACTTTCTTCTTCGATTCTCATCCTGATATCCGGTTTTTTATGAAGTACACCCCAACCGGAACAGGGAGCATCTATCAATACCCTGTCCATACTGTCTTCCATCCTTGGATTGAATATGGTCGCATCCTGTACCTGGGTCTCAATATTCTTCATACCCATTCTCTCTATATTCTTATTAATTAGATCTACCCTATGATCATGTATGTCATGAGCAAATACTTTACCCCTCATATCCATAAGTTCAGATATATAGATGGCCTTGCCTCCCGGAGCACTACATGTATCTAAGATCCTTTCCTCCGGTTTTGGTTCCAGAATTTTGCAAACAAGTATGGAACTCTCCCCCTGTACGGTAAACATACCATTCTTATACAAGGGATTTGCCTGGATATTCCCTATTCCCCTCACTCTTAAGGCATTATCGAAATATGGGCTCTTCTTACTATTTATCCCCTGTTGTTGAAAAGCCATTACCAGTTCATCACTTGTCATCTTAATTCCATTTACCCTAACGGTAGTATAGTTGGTGCCCTGAGTGGATTTCATTATATCTTTAGATAACTGTATCCCATATTCCTCCACCCACAACTCCACCAGCCATAAGGGGAATCCATAAAGAGAAGCCAGGGATTTTGTGTCGGTAGGAGTTTGTTTTGATGACATTATTCTTTCTTTGTTCCGGGATATGTTTCTCAAAAGACCATTGACAAAGCCCTTCAAAGGTTTAAAGCCAAATCCGGTACACAACTTAACGGATTCGTTACAGGCAGCCGAATCAGGTACCCTATCCAAATAGAGTATCTGATAACAACCAAGTCTGAGAATGTTCTTAACCCATGGATTAACCCCTCTCATCCTGGCAAACTTTCCTAATACATCATCTACAAAAACCTGATTCTCCAGCGCACCGTATACCAATTGAGTTATAAAGGCGGCATCCCGATCTTCAAACCTAAATCGATCCAGGTTCTCTTTGAGACAGATATTGGCGTACTTACCATCTTCGTTGACTTGTTTTAGAATAATCAAGGCAGTCTTACGAACTTTATCCATAACCCCTCCGTTATATTCAAAAGAAGGGCTTATATGCCCTTCTTTTATTATCGTCTTCTCCTATCCCTTAACAACAGTAATCTTAACAATTGGGCTACTGCTGATGCCGCTGCCGCCACATAGGTGAGAGCTGCAGCGTTTAGTACCCTCTTAACACTTTTTTCTTCATCCCTGGTAACAAAGCCCTGGATATTTAGTAGCTCAACAGCACGACTACTAGCATTAAATTCTACCGGTAGTGTGATTAATTGGAAAGCTACGACGGCCAGGAAGAGATAGATACCTATATCCAACATAGCCATAGCTCCCATAATAAGGCCTAAAAAAATAAACAGAAAGGCTGCTTGGGAGCCAAAATTAGCAATGGGCACAATTGCGTTTCGAATGCTTAAGGGCACATATCCTTTGGCATGTTGTATTGCATGTCCTGCCTCATGAGCAGCTACCCCTATAGAGGCTATTGACCTGCCATTATACACCTCGTCTGATAACCTGAGAACCTTTTTCCTAGGATCGTAATGGTCAGACAGATATCCTCCTACTCTATCAACGGGTATATCTCCCAGACCCATGGCGTCCAAGATCCTTCTCGCTACCTCTGCACCAGTATATCCACCATAATTGGCTATTCTGATGTATCTATTAAAAGTGCTTTGCACCTTGTATTGCGCATAAAAGGACAGAATAAGGGCGGGTAATAAAATCAACATAGTAGAATCATAGAAAAGAAAAGGCATTTTATCCCACCTTCCAAATTAGTTTGTTTGTCGCTTTCATATGATATGCAATAAGCCTATCATCTATCTAAACATCTAAACTCTTATACTTTATCTCCACCATCCAAAACAGTATTCACCTTCAAACGGTTTCCCCGTAAGAATTCTACATCGTCCATAGCCCGCTTACCTGGAGCCTGTACTTTGGACAATCTGATTAATCCATCGGACCCGGATATCACCAGTCCGTGTTCCTCATCAGCATAGACAATTTGCCCCGGAGTAATGTCCTTTAAGTCAGAGTATTCCACCTGACCTGCTTCCCATACCTTTAGCCGCATGCTTCCAATATAAGTATAGGCCCCGGGCCACGGTGTCAGAGCCCTAACACTATTTCTTATCCTATCTATATCCATATCCCAATTGATTCTGCCCATATCTTTATCTATCTTCTGACAATAGGTAGCGTCCTCTTGGATTTGGGGTATTCCTTCAGGCTTTCCAACTGTAAAAAGTTCAAGACTTTCACTGAGGGCTTTAGCTCCCAGTGCTGCCAGCCGATCATGAAGATCCCCGGCATTTTCATCAGGATGTATTAGTGTTTCCATTTGCAATATGATGTCTCCGGTATCCATCCCTTCATCCATATACATTATGGTTATTCCCGTCTTGCTTTCCCCATCCATAATGGCTTGCTGTATAGGTGAGGCACCCCTGTATTTAGGCAAAAGGGAAGCATGTACATTGATACAGCCAAGGGGTGGAATGTCCAAAATATTTTTGGGAAGGATTTGCCCATAAGCAGCAGTTACTATAAGATCAGGGGCCAATCTCTTAATTTGAGTAATAAACTCTTCGTCCCGGGCCTTTACCGGCTGATATATATCGATACCTTTTTCAATAGCCCATTTTTTTACAGGTGAGGGTAACAAGCGTTTACCCCTACCCCTCGGTCTATCAGGTTGGGTCACAACACCAATTAGTTCATATCCTTCAGCTGCAATAGTTTCTAATGAAGGAACTGAAAAGTCCGGCGTTCCCATAAATATAATCCTCACTATAACTCATCCCCTATTTTCTGTTTCCTGGTCGATTCTTCTTAGGGTTCCCGGTTCTACCCTATCTATATATAAAACACCATCCAGGTGATCAATCTCGTGACAAAGAGCCCTGGCCAGAAGATCCTCACCTTCCAGCTCAACTTTTTCACCATAGCGATTGAGTCCCACTATTTTGACTCTTGCAGGCCGCTTAACTAATCCGGTAATACCGGGGATACTTAAACAACCCTCCATATCCGCCTGCTCACCTTGTTCTTCTACTATCTCGGGATTTATTAACTCTATAATTCCTTCACCAATATCGATTACAACTATACGCCTTAATACTCCCACCTGGGGCGCAGCCAAACCCACGCCTTCCGCATTATACATGGTTTCAGCCATATCATCCAATAATAACAGTATCCTATTATCTATTTTATCCACTGGTCTTGCTTTTTTTCTTAACACATCATCTTTTTCATAGTGTTTGATTTCCCTTATCGCCATATTATCACCCCTTTTATAAATCATCTATTATATTACCAAACCTAATAAATATAAGAAGCCATTGTTAGGTCAACTTCTACACATGCGTTTGAGATACGACCAATAACCTACTGATATAAAAGGGAAATTTCCCATATCATTATGGCATTCCAATCATTATAATAAACTGGTTGGGTAGAAGTCAACCACGATTGTGCTGGCCGAATTGATAAACTCTTTTAGACAATCATCCATTATTTTATGATACCGTTCCCTGAAGATTCTCTCGTTTCGGATACGGATCAAAACATGCCATCTAAACCTATTCTTAATTCTTTCAAGTGGTGCTGGATATGCACCCAATTCTAAGGTTCCCGACTTAACTATGGGATCCTCTGCCTTCCCACCCTCCAACCATTTTTTTATGTCCATGGCAGTTTTAATAACGCCCTCCTCTTTTTCTCCGGTGATTAGTACCCTGACTATATGTGAAAAAGGTGGGTATTTGAATTGTTCCCTTATTCTAATCTCTTCATTATAGAATCCCAAATAATCATGTTTTGCGGAAAATTGTATAGCGTAGTGTTTCGGATGATAGGTTTGTATTATAACCTTCCCCTCCCTATCACCTCTACCTGCACGCCCCGCCACCTGGGTTATGAGTTGAAAGGTCTTTTCACTACTCCGGTAATCAGGTAGATTCAGGGAAGTATCCGCTGTAACAACACCTACCAAGGTTACATCGGAAAAGTCCAGCCCCTTGGCAACCATTTGGGTTCCCAATAGGATATCATATTCCTTTTTCCTGAAGGCATCTATAATCTTTTGGTGAGAACCTTTTCTGGATGTAGTATCCATATCCATCCGAATTATCCTGGCCGATGGTATAAGCCTGCTGATTTCCTGCTCCACCCTTTGAGTTCCTATCCCAAAGTGCTTAATATAGGTGCTCCTACATTTCGGACAAGTTCTTGGATAGGGCTTTATGTCTCCACAATAATGACATTTTAGTATGTTGCTTTTTGAATGATAGGTTAAAGATATATCGCAATTGTCACATTTTACCAGGTATCCGCAGGATCTACAGGTTACAAACTGAGCGTGACCCCTCCTGTTTAACAGGATTATAGCCTGTTCTCCCCTGGACAAAGTCCCTCTGAGTTCATCATACAGACTTTGACTAAAGATGCTACGGTTGCCTCTTTTAATTTCCTGGCGCATATCAATAATATTAACCTTGGGTAATGGTCTTTGGTTTATTCGATGATCAATCGTAACTCTGGTATAATGGCCCTTTTGACTATAATAGAAATCATCCAATGAAGGAGTTGCACTGCCAAGTACCAGAACCGCTCCTTGTTCCCTGCACCTTTGTATAGCTAAACCTACAGTATGATACCTGGGTCTGGATTCGGACTTATAGCTGTCTTCGTGAGCCTCATCTATAACAATAAGACCTAACTCTCGTATGGGTGCAAAAATAGCTGATCTAGCCCCCACCACTATATTAACCTGATCGTTATGGATTCTTCTCCATTCGTCAAATCTCTCACCTGGAGAAAGCCTGCTATGGAGTATCGCTACATCCACACCAAACCTGATTTTGAAACGCTCTACTGTTTGTGGAGTCAATGAGATCTCAGGGACTAGGATAATAGCCTTTTTTTTATTTATCAGAGTCCTTTCCACCAGGTGCATATATACCTCTGTTTTTCCACTACCCGTTACTCCATGTAAAAGATAAATCCCCTGGGATTTTCTTATACCTTCTCCTATGGTCTCGATAGCTACAGTCTGCTCATGGGTGAGTTCCGGTTTAGTTTCCAAAAAATCCAGTGGCTGATCCCAAGGGTCTCTGTATACTTCCTGGTCCTCCAGATAAATCCATCCTCTTTTCTCAAGGTTTTTGAAACTGGAAAGGGGGGCACCTCCCGCCATATCCGCCAGCTCAGGTAATAAAATGCCATCCCCTTCATTAAGGATTCTTAGAATCTCTCCCATATATCTTGAACGACTTTCTACCTGATCTATTTTTTCATTTATATTGGTTTCTACATTGAGGTAGACCAGCTTTTCCACTTTCCCATCCATATTTCTTCGAAGACCCGGCGGAATAAAGCATCTGATAGCCTCTATGGCAAGACAATGATATTCCTTTTTCATCCACCAGACAAGCGGGATCAATTCGGGTAGAAGAACGGAAAAATCGTCACATATTTTTTTTATGGGTTTAACCCTGTTATGGGAAATGGAAATCTCTTTATCCAGACTCACCACATAGGCATCTATATTCCTATTTCCCACCCCAAAAGGTACCAAAACCCTCATTCCTATTTGTATGTCGGCCATAAGATCCTCTGGAATTCGGTAGTGGAAGACTTTGTCCAAGGCAGGATGGGCTTGGTCTATTATAACACCTGCATAAAGTATGTCTGACACAGCTTCCCCAATCTCCTTACTCAAGAACCTCGCCTCCAATATAACAATTGACTACAACAGCAGCTGTGACCTATTGTAATATAAAATGTCTATTGTGTATTAACCGCATCGATACAAATACGGAAAGTTACGTTAATCAAATATCTGTAATTATATGAGCTAGTACATTAGCTCAAATATATTTTATTACTTCATCAATTATTCTGTGGGCGAAATCCTCTTTGTCCATTAAGGGTATGGTTTCTACATCTCCATTTATGCAATATAGAATACCCTGATTGAAATCGCTTTGGAATCCGGATCTTTTAGTGCTAACATCGTTGGCCAGAATAAAGTCCAGATTTTTATCCTTTAGCTTCCTTAGAGCGTATTGCTCCAATTCTTGGGTTTCAGCAGCAAATCCCACTAAAATCTGATGTTTTTTTGTTCTGCCCAGTTCCAGTAATATATCCGGATTACGCTCCAGCTTTAGGGTTATGGGTTCGGATCCCTTTTTAATCTTATCGGTGGCAACCTCCTGAACCCGATAATCCGCCACAGCTGCGGCTTTAAACACTATATCTGAATAACTGTAGAGTCCAATTGTAGTATTATACATCTCCTTCGCAGATTCCACCGAGTGTATATTAACACCTTTCGGGGGATCTATGCTCGTAGGCCCGGTCACCAGGTCTACTGTAGCCCCTCTTATAGCACAAGCTTTTGCAATGGCATAGCCCATCTTTCCGGAAGATCTATTACTGATAAATCTAACAGGATCTATAGTCTCATTGGTAGGCCCGGCCGTAACCAGTATTCTTTTCCCCACTAGATCCTTCTTTTCCCATAGGATTTCTTCCAAAGCACTTATGATATCATCCACATCAGCGAGTTTTCCTTCTCCCCAATCCCCACAGGCTAATCTTCCCTTACCTGGTGGAATAATGACATAACCAAAATCCTCTAGTTTTTTTAAGTTATCCTGAACTACTCTTTTTTGATACATTACGGTGTTCATTGCAGGCGCAAAGATAGTCTTTGCCTCTGTGGCCAAGATCGTTGTTGATAATAGATCGTCCGCAATACCACAAGCAGCTTTTCCTATAACATTGGCAGTCGCCGGAGCTATAACAAAGACATCCGCCCATTTAGCCAGGGCAATATGTTCTATATCATAGCGTTCCGTGGACTGAAAAGTATCGTGGTATACCTGATTCCCGGATAAACTCTCCAAGGTTAATGGATGAATAAATCTGGTAGCATTTTTTGTCATAACCACCTTAACATTGGATCCAAGCTTTATCAATCTGCTGGTTAAATCAGCTGCTTTGTAGGCCGCTATTCCTCCGGAAATCCCCAGCAATATGTTTTTCCCTGTAAACGAGCTATTCATTATTTTATTCCCTCTTTTGTTTTGCTGTAATGAACCTTCCCCGCTCTTACTTCATGTATAGCAACAGTAACAGGCTTATCAGAATCGACTGATACCATTGGATCTTGTCCGTCCACCAGTTGTCTGGCTCTCTTGGCAACTTGTACCACCAAGGTATACCTACTGTCCACTTTATCTATTAATTCATCTAAAGATGGATAAATCATTATCTATACCTCCTTTTAACTTAGCATAAAAGTCCATATTTCTATCTACCCTGCATTTCTCTGCAGTGATAATTGACTCAATTTTCGTCGCAGCATCTTCAACACTATCGTTAATTACCAGATAATCATAGCGAGTTATGAATTGCAATTCACTATAGGAGCTCTTAAATCTTCTTAGTAGCTCCTCCGGTGTTTCGCTACCCCGTCCCTCAATCCTTCTCCTCAACTCATCCATAGTTGGCGGTACAATAAAGATAAATATTCCCTCGTCAAATTTATCCTTTACTTGTAGAGCTCCCTGGATATCAATTTCCAGTATAACATCCTTCCCTGATAATAGGTTTTGATTTACAAAACCCCTGGGAGTCCCATAGTAATTACCATAAACTTTTGCATACTCCAAAAAACCGCCTTCTTCAATCAATCCTTCGAAGGTTTTGATATCCCTGAAAAAATAATTAACCCCATCGATTTCTCCTTTACGAGGCTGTCGAGTGGTCATAGATATGGAAAGAAGGGTTTCCGGGTGCCTCTTTAAGAACTCTTGACATACTGTGCCCTTACCGGCCCCCGATGGTCCGGATATTACAATCAGCAGGCCTTTTCCCCCCATCATAGATCTCCCTTCACTCGTCCTCTGATATCGATACGGATTGGCTATCCTTAATATTTAACCTATGTGCTACTGTCTCAGGCTGGACAGCCGACAATATTATATGATCACTGTCGGTTATTATAACCGCACGGGTTCTTCTCCCATAGGTTGCATCTATTAACATACCTCTATCCCTGGCATCCTGTATAATTCGTTTTATGGGTGCTGATTCGGGGCTTACAATGGCAATTAGTCGGTTAGCAGAAACAATGTTTCCAAAACCTATATTAATTAACTTTATATTCATTTTTGTACTTCCTTTCATTCAATATTTTGTACTTGTTCCCTAATCTTTTCGACCTCACTCTTTATATCAACTACAAGGTTAGTAATATTCAGGTCGTTAGCCTTTGATCCAATAGTATTAGCTTCTCTGTTCATCTCCTGTACCAGAAAATCCAATTTCCTCCCGATGGATCCTTTCTGTTTCAAAATTTCATCCAATTGATCCAGATGACTCCTTAACCTGATGATTTCTTCGGTGATGTTAGATCTGTCGGCAAAGAAAGCTACTTCCATATTAAACCTATTCTCGTCCAGGTCAGCTCCTTGAATAAGCTCCGTAATCCTGCTTTTCAATTTTACTCTATATTCCTCTATTACTGCCGGAGCTCTGTCCTCTATATCCTCTAACATATCTTTAATCAAATGTCCACGCATCACTATATCCTTCTCAAGCCTGCATCCTTCCTTATCTCGCATTTCCAATACCTTACCAAGAGCTTCATCCAAAGCCATAAGTACCATTTCCTTGACGATATCTTCATCTTGCTCCTTTTCCACTAATTGAAACAAATCCTGAATACCAGTCAAAGCTGATAATGAGATGTCTGCTTTAATATTATAGTTATCGGTAAGATATTTAAAACAGCCTATGTAGGACTCAACAAGAGGTTCATTCAGTTGTACTTCGATCTTGTCGCTGGCTTGTGATGACCCCTGTATGTATACCTCAACCCTACCCCTATCAAGCCTGTTCTGAATCCGTTTTCTTAGGTCCTCTTCTAAAAAATAAATAACTTTCGGAATCCGCATATTTATATCCAAATATCTGTGATTTAATGTCTTTATCTCTACAGTAAACCCCAGGCTCTGATTCTCGACTTTTGCTCTTCCGAACCCGGTCATGCTCCTTGCCATGTCCCTATTCCTCCCAATAATCTGCAATAATCCCCTTTACATCTGGGGCCCTTTTCCTTGTATTATAGCACAAAGCCTAGTTATTTAAAACTTATCTTTTCTTGATGGAAAGACTATTTCGTTTTTTGACTCCTATAAAAGATAAAAGATTGGGGGATCGGTGCCCCCAACCTTTTATTGATAACCTTATTCGATAAATTTATTGCTTAAAGTACTCTACTATACCTAAATACATACCCTTTGCGGCATTTTCCCGGGTTTGTTTTTGATTTAAAAGTCTTACATCGTCTGGATTGTTAACAAACCCAATCTCCATCAAAACAGACGGTAGATTCTGTTCCCTAAGAACATGGAAATCCTTCCTAAAAGGTGTAGACCAGCTTCCCTTGAAATCCGTATTATTACGGGTATTCTTCAGCATGGCATTGGCTAGCCTTAAGCGCTTGCTGTTATTATAATTATTGTAGTAATTCTGATTTGTTGCGTATCCGTTTTCGGAGCTGCCGTCCCTATAATATACCTGGACTCCGGAAGCAGTTGTTGTGCCGCCTGCTGTAGCATTGCAGTGGATAGCAATAAATATCATATCATTATCGTATTTTTCCCTGGTAAGGTCAAAGATTTCCTTGAGCTTTTTATTTATTATGTTCTTGCCACCGCTAGTGCTGGAGGGTACATAGATACCTGTCCTGGACTTTAATGAGGGATTGTTCAAAATGTTCTGCAAAAGCTTTGCCTTATCCTTTAGGTCTGTAATCTGATCTTCCGTTTCAGATATTTCAGATTCAAGGGTGGCAATATCCTCCGTCAGTTTAAGTATCTCGTTTTCCAGCTTGGATATATCGGCCTCTGTAGCCTTCTCACTGGATTTTAGGTTTTCCATGTCCTTATTCAGTTCATCCAGCTCGGATTCCTTCTTGGAAACATCCTTATCAGCTACTGTTATGGCTTCATACTTATCCTCAATGCCATCTTTAAGTTGCTTAAGCGCATTTAGCAATTTCACTGCTTCGTCCATAGTTGAACATTCTGAGATATCGAGCAGATCTTCTTTAGCATCATCTAATTCCTTTTGCTTGTCTTCTAATGCCTTTTTCAGACCTTGGTATTCATCGGATTCCTCTTCACTGGGTTCCTCATCACTGGATTCATCGTCAACGGGTTCCCCGGATTCCTCTTCATATAATTTAATCTGTTCTTCTAGATCGGATATCTCTGCTTCAAGCCCTTCTATTCCATTAAGGAGTTTTTCTAGATCGGCTATAGCATTTTTTAAATCCTCCAGGGAGTCATAGCCCATATCGTTCATCTGTGAAATCAAGACATCTAATTCATCATTTAGCTGTCCTAAATTGGACTCGGCACCTGCAAGGTCGGCCTCTTTGGCCTGTATCTCCAGTTGGAGCTGGCTAATTCTATTTTGGATGATAATAAACTCATCTTTCTTAGCATCCAACTCTTTGCCCTTAGCTAGGGATTCAGCGGTCTTGTCATCCATTTCATCTGTCAATGCCTTCTTTTGAGCTTCCTGATCCTTTATTTCCAGATCTACTATGTATTTATTGACAAAAGCTGACCTATAGTAGAGATATGAGTATTCATCTTTTGTTCTGGTCATAAGGACCTTAGCACCGGCATGCTCCAACATACGTTTGAGCCTCAAGGCCATATCAAGATTAAAATTCTTTTCCAGGTTACCGTTCCAAGCCGCTCCAGAATCGGCGCCACCGTGGCCGGGATCCAGAATTATAGTTTTACCCGAAAGTTGACCTTTAGCCGGCATAAATTCTTTATATTCAGGTTCTTTCGGTAACGTATCCGGCGTTGCAGAGTTGAGCTTTGCCCTTGTGGCCGGACCTACTACTCCATCTCTGTCCAAACCATAAGCCCCTTGAAAAGCAAGGACACCGGCTAATGTTTTTGAGCCAAAGGAACCATCTACTTCACCCACATCAAATCCCAAGTAATTCAGCTTTTCCTGTAAGTACTTCACCTGGGTACCCTTATCTCCCTTACGTAGGGTCTGAGTAACAGGTGGTATTTCATTTTTGGGTGGAGTCTCCGGCTTTGGATCTTCGGGCTTTGGATCTTTAGGCTTCGGATCTTCGGGCTTTGGGTCTTCAGGTTTTGGATCTTCCTGCTTAGGCTTAGTTGGTGTAATTGAATTAAGCTTTGCCCTCGTGGCAGGACCCACTACCCCATCTACGGCAAGACCGTTGGCCTTTTGAAAGGCACGAACCCCTGCCAGGGTCTTTGAACCAAAGGAGCCGTCCACCTCTCCTACGTTAAAGCCTAGTGCATTGAGTTTCTGCTGCAGGTACTTTACCTGGGTCCCCTTACTGCCTCGTCTCAGAGTCTGGGTAACGGGCGGTATTTCATTTTTGGGTGGAGTCTCCGGCTTTGGATCTTTAGGCTTCGGATCTTCGGCTTTTGGGTCTTCCTGCTTAGGTTTAGTTGTTGTAATTGAATTAAGCTTTGCCCTTGTGGCAGGACCTACTACCCCATCCACGGCAAGACCTTTAGCCTTTTGAAAGGCTCGAACCCCTGCCAGGGTCTTTGAAC